>Ga0156192_1081_pt1 | contig 59793 bp, 56 predicted proteins | sample RifCSPlowO2_12_FD_107845 | JGI IMG/M metagenome (GOLD analysis project Ga0156192, IMG submission 107845) | Deltaproteobacteria bacterium RIFCSPLOWO2_12_FULL_60_19
TTTTCACAGATCGGAGGTTAGCAGCATGAAAATTCTTCGCTTCAACGACGACCGGATCGGCGTGCTCAAAAATGAAACTCACGTCGTGGACGTGAGCGACGCGGTTCCTTCGCGCAAGGCCAAAGGGCCGCAACGCGTCGTCGAAGACATCATCGAAAACTTCCGCCGGTACCGGCGCCGGTTCGAGCGCATCGTGGCCGAGCAGGAGGGCGTGCCGCTTGCAAGCGTCAAGCTGCTCGTCCCGATTCCCCGGCCGAGCAAATGCATGGCGGCTTTCGTGAATTATGTCGATCGGCCGGACCGCAGCCCGGACACGCTGCCCAACGAGTATTTCTACAAAGCCCCGGAATTGGTCGGACCCGAAGGCACGGTGGAACTGCTGGATATCCCGCCCGTGGTCGTCTACCAGCCGGAAGCGGAGCTCGCGTTCGTGATGGGCAAGCGGGCAAAGAACGTGACTGAGAAAAAAGCGATGGACTACGTCTTCGGCTACGTCCCGTTCTTCGACATCTCCGCCAGAGGCCTCACCCGCCGCACGCAATTTATCCCCAAGGGCCAAGACGCCTTCGGCCCGTGCGGCCCGTGGATCACAACCAAGGACGAGATCCCCGATCCGCACAACATCGTGGTGAAATCCTGGGTCAACGGCCAGGCGCGGCAGAACTACAACACCAAGTTCATGGCGCACAAGATTCCCGACCAGATCGCATGGCTCACTAAATACGTCCAGCTACAGCCCGGCGACGTGATCGCGACCGGCACCTACCACGAGGGGCTCGGCCCGCTCAACGGCGGCGATGTGTTGGAAATCGAAATCGAGAGGATGGGCAGGGCAAAATTCTTCGTCAAGGGCCTGGGGCCGCGCAAGGACGCCGAATGGATGCCGGGCAAGAACCAGCCGACGCCACCGCCGGGCGGAGGGATGAGCAGGGTTTAGGGCTAAAGTACTGAGTAACGAGGACTGAGGACTGAGCTAGGGAGGCGGGGAAACTCAGCACCCAGCACTCATCCCTCAGCACTCATTTCTCCTCACTGGTCATTCCCCGATGCCAGGAGAGCAGCGTGTTAGTCGCCAGCAGGAAAATAATGTTCAGCAGATATCCGAGCAGCGCCAGCGACAGCATGCCGGCGTACATCTGATCGACCTTGAAGCGGCGCTGCGAGTCGAGAATAAAATAACCGATCCCGTCGCTGCTCCCCACCATCTCCGAGATCACCACCAGGATTAACGTGATCCCCAGCGAGATTCTCAAGCCCGTCGCGATCTGCGGCGAAGCGGCGGGCAGAATCACCTCCGTGACGAGCCTGCCGCGCGAAACGCCGAAAGTGCGCGCCGTATAAATCAGAACCCGATCGACGTTTTTCACGCCGTCGAGCGTGTTGAGCAGGATCGGCCACGCGCACGAGAAAAAGATGACGAAGACCTTCATCCCGTCCCCCAGGCCGAAGAGCAGCATCGCCACCGGCACGACGACCGGCGGCGGGATCGGCCGCGCCATCTCGATCACGATCTCCAGCATGCGCCGAATCTTTTTGAACAGCCCGAGCGCGACCCCCAGCGGGATAAAGACGGCGGCGGCCAGGAGATAACCCGCCGCCGCCCGTTTCATGCTTGTTAAAATCTGCGCCGGGATATCCCCCGCGGCGACGAGCGTGAAAAACGATCTCAGGATCTTGCTCATCGGCGGGACAAAGAGTGGATTGACGACTTCTGTCCGCGACGCGATCTCCCAGACGGCGACCACGCCCAATAGCACCGCCACGCCGTTCAGTTTCGATTCCGGGTTCCAGCTCACAGCGCTTCCCTAGCCGTCATCCCGCGATGCCACTTCATCGCCGTCGCATCGAGCCATACAAACAGACGATTGAGCGCGTATCCCAGGAAGGAAACCAGCGCGATCCCGGCGTACATGTTGCCCGTCCTGAGCGACCGCTCCTCGTCCAAAATGAAAAATCCCAGGCCGCTGGAGCCGACCACCATCTCACCCGTGGTCACGAGGATCAACGCGATGGAGAGGCTGACTCTGAGCCCGGTCACGATGTAAGGCAGCGCCGCCGGGAGAGCGATGGCGCGCAAAATTCTCCAGCGGCCGAGGCCGAAGGTCCTGCCGGTGTCGAGCAGCATCCGATCGATGTTTCTCACGCCGTCGATGGTGTTGATGAGAATGGGCCACGCGCATGCATAGACCGTGACGGCGACGATGGTCGCATTGCCGATGCCGAGCATGAGGATCGCAACCGGGATGATCGCGACGGAAGGCATCGGGCGGAGCAGCTCGATGACGATCTCGCACAAATTATACGCGCGCCTGAAATAGCCGAGAACAATTCCCAAGGCAACGGCGATCATCGCCGCGAGAAGATAGCCGGCGAGAAAGCGCCCCAAGGTCACGATGAGATGCGTGAAAAGCTCGCGCGAGAACGCCAACTGAAAAAGCGATTGCACGATGCGGCTGGCCGGCGGAAGATAAGCTCCCATGACCGGATTCAGGCGAGCCGAGACTTCCCACAAAAAGAGGAGGACGGCGAAAGTCGCAAGCCCCGGCGCGTTGATCCGCCTCGACAAACTCACGACACCCCATCTCCTGAGATCTGCCGGTAGATTTCGTTTCTCAGCTCCATGAATCGCCCGTCCGCCCGCGTTGCGAGCTGATCTCTCGGACGGCTGAGAGGAACCACCACATCGCCGATCACACGAGAGGGCCGGCGGCCGAGGACCTGGATTCTGTCGGAGAGGTAGATCGCCTCTTCGATATCGTGCGTGACGAACAGAATGGTCGTGCACAGCTCCTTCCACAGTTTGAGCAAGCTGTCTTCCAGCTCGAGCCGCGTCATCGCGTCCACCGAGCCGAAAGGCTCGTCCATCAGGAGCACCTCCGGCTCATAGGCCAGCGCGCGGGCGATGGCGACCCGCTGCTGCATGCCTCCCGAAAGCTCCCAGGGATAGTGCCGCTCAAAGCCTTCCAGACCGACCAGACCGAGGAGATGTTTTGCTTTTTTCTCCGTATCCCGCGAGGAATTTCCCTTGGCCTCAAGGCCGAACAGCACGTTGCCGAGCACCGTGCGCCAGGCGAACAACGAACGGTTATACTCCTGGAAGACCAGCACGAGATTTCGCGGCGGGCCGGCGACCTGCTCTCCCTTCACGACCACCCGGCCGCCGCTCGGCGCGAGCAGGCCCGCCATGCACATGAGCAGCGTCGTCTTGCCGCAGCCGGAAGGCCCGACGAGCGAGACGAATTCTCCCTGATCGACTTGAAACGAGATCTCTTGAATCGCCGGCGTCGATTCCCCGCCCGCCTGGCGATAACTCTTGGAAAGAGCTTCTACTTCGAGAATGGCCATAGAAAGGTGAAACCGTGAGGCGTGAGGCGTAAGGGGTGAGGCGCCTCACGCGCATGTTGGCTAACCCCTAGGCGCAAGATCGCTGATGATCTCTGACGCCCTGAAGGAGCGATCGATCAACTTGTATTTATGCGTCAGGTCGATGGTCACCTGGAGGTCTTTTTCGGAGACGCCCTTCTCATACAGCGGCAGGGCGACCTGCTTCGCCAGGTCGGCACTTAAGCCGGTCCATTTCGCAATGATATTTCTCGTGCCCTGGATATCGGCGTGAATGGCATCGACGCCCTGATTTAAGGATTGCACAAAGCTGCGCGCCATCTCTTTATTCTTTTGAATCCACTTTTCCGAAGCGAACCAACTGGCGATGAGGAACTTCGGCGCCACTGCGCTCCAGGTGTGGGCCAGCACGCGCGTCACGCCTTTGCCGACGGACGAAGTCACAAAGGGCTCCTGCGCGCTGATCGCTTCCACCCTCCCGGAGACCAGCGCCGCCTCCATCTGGGGGAATGGGATCTCCACGAATTTGACCTTGGAGGAGGTCGCGCCACTCTTGTCGAGCCAAGCGAGCGCCATGAGGTGAACGATGTTGTTCAACGTGTTGACGGCGACGGTCATCCCTTCGAGGTCCCTGGCCTGCCTGATTGGAGAATCCTTGAGCACCTGGAGCGCGTGGGTATCGTTGCTTCCCTTGATGTTGATGGCGCCGCCGCAGACGATTTTAAAATCGAAACCGCCCACGTGAGCCTGATAGAGCGAGATCACGTTGCTCCAGCCGACCTGCAGGTCGCCCGAGGCTACGCCGGGCAGGATCGTCGCCCCTCCCGCCATCGGAACGAGTTCAAGGTCGAGGCCACGTTGCTTAAAGAACCCTTTCTCCATCGCCACATAAATGGGTGCGGTATCGACGATCTTCATGTAGCCGACTTTCCCTTTGGCCTGAGCCAGAGCGCTCTTGCCGAGAAGAGGCAGAGCCGCAACCCCCAGGGCAACCTCAACTACGAACTTGCGCCGCGTGATGGCCATATCCAATCCTCCTTCGGCGATGACGCCGGACGGTATTTTGCCCCAACGCTAACGGCTTAAGCGGAGATCGTCAAGAGGAAAATTCTGTCGCCCGGGGCGTTGACATCCGTTGAGACCGGGCGATAAAAGGAGACTAAGCGGAAAACGACACTGCGATGAACGACACGCAAAAAGCCGAAGCCCTGCCGATCGGCGCGCAGGCTGAAACAGAGGCGGAAGCGGGCGAGACCGAAAAGCGGTTTGCCATCGGGCTTATCAGCTTCTGCCACTCTCTCAATCACCTTCAGTCGAGCTTCACCTCGGTCCTCTTCCCGGTGATGATGCGGGATCTCGGGTTCGGGTTTCTCCAGCTCGGCGTCCTTTCGGCCGTCTCCAGCCTGACCGGCAACGGGCTCCAGGTGATCTACGGCTTGTTGGCCGGCATGTTCAAGCGCACGACGATGCTCGGACTGGGCAATGTGGTGTTGGGCTTGTCCACCATCCTCCACTCGCTGGTTGGAAATTACCCCCAACTCATATTCATGCGGGTGATCTCCTCCGTCGGCTCCAGCCCGCAGCACCCCACGGGATCGAGCCTGCTCTCGCGCTACTATCCGAAGGCGCGCGGTTGGGCGCTGACCTTCCACTACACCGCCGGCAACGCGGGATCCTTCGTCGCCCCGGCGCTCGCATCGTTTCTCCTCCTCTACATGGGCTGGCGCTGGGTCTTCGTTATCTTCGGCGTTCCTGGAATGTTGTTCGGCCTCGCCCTTTTTTTCCTTCGCGATTGGGGCCCTCAAGGCGGACTGGAAAACAAGAAAACCAAAGCGCATGCCGGGTTGAGCGCCTACGTCAAATGCTTGAAAGACCGCAACCTCATGCTGACCTCTCTCATCTTGATGGTCGGCGCGGCGGGTCGCGGCACCGGCGTCAACGCCACCTACCTGGTGCCGTTTTTCATGGAGCAGTTCTCGGTCTCCGCGCCGACCGGAGGGTTACTGTTGACGGCGCTGCAAGGCGCGGCGCTGGTCGGGCCGCTGACGATCGGCTGGCTGTCCGATAGATATTGGAAGCGGTCATTCATCGTTCAGATCACGCTCGCGCTTTCCGCGATCATGACCGTTTGGCTCCCGCATCACACGGGTCTGGACGTCCTATTCTTCGTCAACCTGCTTCTCTACGGCGCCGTCGTCCACGCGCGCGGCTCGCTCACCCAGGCGATGATCGCCGACTTTGCCTCGGAAGAGCTGGCCGACGCCGCCTTCTCGATCTACTTCTTCGTCGGCTTCATCTCCGCGCCCATCTGGACGCTCCTCACCGGCTACATCATGGACCACTACGGCTTCGCCCCCGCCTTCTACGTCGCCGCCTGCTCGTACATCGCCGGAATGATTCTGTTGATGTTTGTCAAAGAAAAGAGAAAGTAGCTACAGGCCGCTGAAAAAGGCCCATCCACCGTCAGCCCGCCTGGGAATCTCTCTCCGGGCCGACATGTCCTCGCTTCGCTCGGAATCTCAGATTGCACATTTCAGATCTCAAATCTGCCATTTGAGATTTGCGATTTGAGATCCCGAAGGGCTCGCATCGGCCCTCCGAGAGACCCCCAGGCGGGCGGTAGTGATGGTTGCGGTCGAGGGGGCGAGCCGCGAAGGGCGACGGCACTGACCGTGCAGGTTCGAAAAAAGCAGAAACCTGTTGCCGTCGCCCGGAGAGGCTCGTCCCCGAGAGCGCCGCGCGGCCTGCTAAATCCTGCCGGCCATCGCGCCGCCGTCCACTAAGAGATCGGCAGCGGTGATGAAGTCGGATTCGTCCCCGCACATAAACAGCACCGCCTGAGCCACATCCCTCGGCGTCCCTCTGCGCCCGGCGAGATTCTTGACGTAGCGGTTCTCCGGCACCACGTCCTCGCCCACGGGCGAGCCGATGCGGTTGGGCGTGACCGAATTGACGCGTATCCCATGCGGAGCAAGCTGAATCGCGAGCGAGCGTGTCAGATTCAACACCCCGCCCTTGGCCGCCGTGTAGGCGGTGGCGTCGGGTCTGCCCGTATAGCCGGAGGTCGAAGCGATATTGATGATGCGCCCTTTGCGCTTTTGATCGACCATGACGCGGGCGACAAGTTTCGTGCAGAGAAAGACGCTCTTCAGCGTCACGTTCATCACCTTGTCCCACTCCTGCTCGGTCAAGTCTAAAATATTCTTGCGGTCGGTCCAGGCGGCGTTGTTGACCAAAATATCGATGCCGCCGCCCCACTTCTGCGTAACCGCGCCGACCATCTTTTCAACGTCCGCCGCCGAGGAGACGTCGCACACCAACGCCATTGCGCAGCCTGGGTGAGCGGCGTTGACTTCGGCCGCCACCTTCTCGCCCCTGCCTTTGTCCAAATCCACAATCGCGACGCGCGCCCCCTCCTCCGCAAATATTTTAACGATCTCCTCCCCGATATTGCGCCCCGCCCCGGTCACAACGGCAACTTTATTTTCCAACTTCATAAACGATCTCCTTATCCTACTGTTCCCCGGCACGAAAAATTTATTCTGTCAACACTATCAGCACCAGCGGTTCCAACGACCGAGGGACAAGCCTCGATGGACAAAGGCACTGACCGCGAGGGGTCGAAAAAATCAGCGCCCTATTGCCTTTGGCCTGAGAGGCTTGTTCCGACGGGCGTTGTCGCATCGCTTTCATTCCTCGCAAGCCGTCATTCGCCGCTTTTCCTCAATGCCCCTTCCCTTCCGCCGCCCGTATCATCCCGCTCCCGCGCATGAGCGAAGTGAACAACGCGACGAGGGTGATCGCGCTCGCCGCGATGTAACTCGCGTTCATCGACGAAACAAACGCCGGAGCGTTTTCCGCGCTCGGCGCCGCGCCCGGCGTGCCGGAATAATACCCAAAGGCCAGCGCCAGCAAAAGCCCGCCGAACGAAACCCCCAGCATATGCCCCAGCTCAAAGCCCGTGTGCACCATGCCGTTGGCCTGTCCGCGATGCTCCTTCGGCGCCGAGCCGATAATCGCCGCCTGGTTGGCGGAGTTGAAAAAGGCGGTGCCGATGCCGGTGAGCGCGAGCATCGCCGTCGGCCAGAGCCAATGAGAATCCACTCGCAACATCGCACCGATCAACACCGCGGCGAGAGAGGCCAGCACGCCGATCGTCGTCGGCGCGCGCGGCCCCACCTTGTCCGCCATGTGGCCGCCGACGGCCGACAGACTAACCGTAAAAATCGGCGGCGCTAAAAAGATCAGGCCCATAAAGGACGCCGAGAGGTGAAGCACGCCCTGGAGATAGAACGGCAGCAGAAAGCCGACCAGCCCACGGGTGATCGAAAGCGTAAGCAGGCTGATCACGCTGTACGCGAACATCTTTATTCTGAACAGCGGCAAATGGACCATCGGGCTCGGCGCTCTGCCTTCATGCGTGAAAAACGCCCACAGCGCCGCGCCGAACGCCAGGAGCAACACATCCTTTCTCGTGATACCGATCAACTCGGCGGCTTTGTGGTCCAGCAGCAACGTCAGCAACGACGTGAGCGTGATCAGCAGGCCCGCGCCCGCGTAATCGACTGAAGCCCCACCGGCGGAAGCCGGGGAGGTTGATCGACTTTTGAGTCTCACGGCGCTCAGCGCAAGGCCCGCCAAGCCGAAGCAAAAGGTCAGGAAGAAAATGGCGCGCCAGTGCAAGTAGTCGATAATCAGGCCGCCAAGCGGAGGGCCGATAAAAAAACCGGAGTGAAACGCCATCGTCATGATTCCCTGCGCCTTGCCGGCCCGTCCTTCCGGGACGGCATCCATCGCAAGGGCGCGGCCGGCCGACTGCGTCATGGCGGAGCCCACGCCCTCGACAAAGCGGAACAGGATGAGCTGCAGAATCGTCTGCGAAAAGCCGCAGAGCAGCGAGGCGAGCGTAAGGGTCACGAAGCCGAGGCCGTAAATTTTTTGCCTGCCGTAGATGTCTCCCAGCCGGCCGAAGACAATCGAAAAGCTGATCGCCGCAAGCTGAAAAGAGATGAGCGCCCAGGCGATTCCTCGGATATCCGTGCCCAACCCGGCCGCCATGGTCGGAAGAGAAATCATAAAGATCCTCGTCGACAACCCGGCGACAAAACTTCCGAGCATGGCGTTGATCAGGAGCAGCCAGTCCGTGTGGTCGCCCGTCGGGGTGTGTGTTGAAGATGCCATCGTTTATCGCGTTGCGCTTAGCTCTTTGCTCTTTCTAGTGGCTTCGCCATCCGAGTGCAACCGCGCCGGCCGATCCGCGCCGCCAAGATTTGTGCTTTGATGAAAATTCAGGTAGTAGTTTTGCTGATGCCGTGAGCGAGATTCCGTCTCGTCTTAAGTCTTCAAAATCTTCCGGAGAACCGCCGTCGATTGCGATGAAGATTCCGCTGCTCGATCTCACCCGAAAGTACCGCGCGATTGAAGGCGAGCTACGCCCCCGCTGGGACGAGGCGCTTGCCTCGATGAAGCTTTTGGGCGGGCCGAACCTCGCCGCCTTCGAGCGGGAATTCGCCGCCTACTGCGGCGTGAAGCGCGCCGTCGGCGTCGCCTCGGGAACCGACGCGATCCAGCTCTCGCTGCGCGCCCTCGGCATCGCGCCCGGCGACGAGGTGATTCTCGCCGCCCACGCGCCGGCGCCGGTGATCGAGCCGATCTTTTCCGTCCGCGCCGTTCCCGTCCTGGTGGACAAGGCGAAGGGCGACTACGGCCCCGACCTGGCAGGCCTCAAAGCCGCGATCACCTCCCGCACCCGCGCGATCGTCGCGGTCCACATGCTGGGTCTGCCCTGCGACATGGAGCCGATCCAGAAGATCGCCGCGGAAAAAAATATTTTGGTGGTCGAAGACGCATCGCAGGCGCAGGGCGCGATTTACAAAGGCAAGCGGGCGGCGGGACTCGGCGCGATGACGCCGATGAGCCTGGGGCCGGTCAAGAACCTCGCCTGCTACGGCGACGGCGGCGTGGTGCTCACCAACGACGACGGCCTGGCGGACAAAGTGACGCTCTTGCGCGTTCACGGGCAGGCGGAGAAGTACGACCACCGGATCTACGGCTGGAACAGTCGCCTCGATGAGCTGCAAGCGGCCGCGCTGTGCGTCAAACTCCCCACGCTCGACCGGGACAACGCGAGGAGGCGGGAGATCGCGGGACGCTACAGCGAGGCGTTTCGCCGGCTGCCGGTCAAGACCCCGCCGATGTTTTCCGACCGCGCGAGCGTCTATCATCAATACGCGCTGGAAACGTCGGAGCGCGACGGGTTGAGAAAATTTTTGGAAGCCAGGGGAATCGGGACCGGGATCTACTACCCGCTCTGCCTGCACCATCACCGGGCCTGGCGGTCGCATGCTCTGCCGTCGTACTCCCTGCCCGAGGCGGAAAGATACGCGCGTGAGAACGTCGCGCTGCCCGTTTTCGCGGAGCTCGCGGACGAAGAAGTGGATTATATTATTACCGCGGTCAACGACTACTTTTCGACAAGGCCTTGACCGCTCCCGTGCAGCCCATTCACCTCTCCGTGGTCGCGCCCATGCACAATGAGGAAGGCAACGCGCGCCCGCTCTATGAAGCCATTCGCGACAGCATGGACCGGCTCGGCCGGCCGTACGAGATTATTTTCGTCAACGACACGAGCAGCGACGGAACGCTCAACGTCATGAAGGAGATCGCCAACCGCGACGGCCGCTTTCACTACGTCGATCTCGAGTCGAACGTGGGCGAGAATTGGGCGCTGCTCGCCGGGGTCTCCAAAGCGTCGGGAGAGATCATCGTGACCGTCGACGGCGACTACCAGAACGACCCGGCCTACATTCCCGCACTGTTGGAGCGGCTGGCCGAGGGCTACCGCGTCGTTTCGGGCTGGCGGCGCAACCGCGTCGGAAGCTACTGGGATCGCCGGCTGCCCTCGCAGGTGGCGAACGCGCTGATCCGCCTCGTCAGCGGCGTCGCCGTCCACGACTGCGGCTGCGGGCTCAAGGCCTACCGGCGCGAAGTGCTGGAAGGGAAATATGTGCCGAAGGGATTCATGAACCGATTCTCTCCGGTCGTGTTCGGCGTCCGGGCGGCTGAATTTTCCGAGGTCGAGATCCTCGACCGGGAACGAAAATCGGGCAGCTCGCACTACGGTCTCGGGCGCGTGTTTGAAGTGATCCGCGATTTGTGGACGATTCCGTTCGCCGTGCGCGGCGTGGAAGATTGGCTCCCGAGATTTCGCCGCCTCCAGTGGCTGCTGTCGGCGGCGGGCGTCGCGTTGGCGATCCTGGGCCACGGCTGGTGGGCCATCGCAACTTTCATTCTCGCCCTGGCGTCGCGGTCCAACGCGCGGAACCTCGCGCGCTTCGTCGAGGCCCGGACCAATCCGCCCTTTCGCGTGAAGGAATTTCGTTAGAATTTTAGATTGCCGAAAAGCACGCCAAGTAGAAACAAAATTGCAAATTCGAAGCTCGAAATCCGAAATTCGAAACAATTTCAAATGGTCAAACAATCAGAAAGTTCAAAACAAGCAGGTTTCGGATTTTGTAATTGGGATTTAAGTCTTTGGCTTTGTTTCGGATTTCGATATTCGGATTTCGGATTTTGGTTCGCTGGCGTCGTGGCGCGAGCATTTTTGTTGAAGTCGCACCGTTAAACGTTTACAAAGTAAATATCCAAAACTATGAAGATATCCGTTGCATTAGTGGGCGCCGGTTACTGGGGCCAGAAGCTGCTGCCTAAATTCAACGGCGCGCCCGACTGCTCGGTGAAGACGGTCTGCGACTTGAGCGCGGCGCTCCGCGCCGGCGCTAAACAAAAATTTCCGGCCGTCGCGACGACGAGCTCCTATGACACCGTCTTGAAAGACCCCACCATCGACGCGGTGCTTCTGGTCACCCCGCCCGCAAGCCATTTTCCACTCGCTCACAAGGCCCTGGAGGCCGGGAAACATGTTTGGATCGAAAAGCCGCTCGCGCTGCAAGTCGATGAAGGTCGCCGTCTGGTCGGGCTTGCGGAGGCGAAAAAATCCGTGCTCTTCGTCGACCATACCTTTCTCTACGACCCGGCGATCCGCATGGCGCGGGAGCTGATCCGAAAAGGCGAACTGGGCGAGATTTATCACCTTTTCTTGCAGCGGTTGAATCTCGGCCGCATCAAGCGCGACTCCAACGTCTGGTGGAACTCGGCGCCGCACGATGTCTCGATCCTGCTGCATCTGCTTCCCGGCCGGCCCATCGCCATCCGGCTGCAAGGCTACCGCTACCTGCAGCGCGAGGTCGAAGACCTGAACATGGCGACGATCGACATGTCGGACGGAAGTTCGGCGTTCATTCATCACAATTGGCTCTATCCGGAGAACACCGCGAAGCTCACCGTGATCGGCAGCAAAAAACTCCTGACCTACGAGGGGCGCTTCGACAAGCGCGCGTTGACGCTCTACGACTACGCGACGGACCGGCAAGCGACCGCCGACCCGACGGGCAATGATTTAGCCAACACCATCCCGTCGAAGATCACAGCCGAGCGCAAGCTCGAAGGGATCGATCGGGAAGAGCCGCTGGCGGTAGCCGTAAGCGACTTTCTCGACAGCATCCGCCGGGGCCGCGCGCCGATCTCAGACGGCGGCTTTTCGCTCCGGGTTCTTGCCCTGCTCGAAGCCGGGGAAAAATCCCTGCGGGCCGGCGGAGAAAAAGTCGCCGTCGAACTCTGACCGCCGCCCGCCCGGCCGAAGTGAGATCCATGCCTGAAGCCGCATCTCCCTCCATCAACGCCGCCGCCGCGCCGAATAGTCCTGGCTGTCACGCCGCGGACATCGCGCTGCTCCTGGGCCTCTGCTTCGCGCTCTTTTTCTGGGGTCTTGGCAGCGTCCCTCTCTACAACAAAGGCGAGCCTCGCGAAGGGCTTGTGGTGTGGGACATCTGGAGCACCGGCAACTGGATCCTCCCGCTGCGCGGCGGTGTGGATATTCCCTCCAAGCCGCCGATGTTTCACTGGCTCGCGGCGCTCGCGGCGGTAGCGAGCGGGTTGTTGAATGAATTTACGCTGCGATTCCCGTCGGCCCTGCTCGGCACCGCCGGCGTTCTGCTGATCTATCTCACCGGCGCCGTCCTTTGGGGACGCGTCGCGGGGCTGGTGTCGGCAATCGTCCTCGCCACCAGCTTCGAATGGTGGCGCGCAGCCACCACGGCGCGCGTCGACATGACGCTAACGTTTTTTATGCTCGCGTCGTTTCTCTGTTTTTACTATCTCTATCAATCCCGCCGGGGGCTGCTCAAATCCCTGCTGATGGCGACGCTGCTCGGCCTTGCCACGCTCGCCAAGGGACCGGTGGGCGCGATTCTACCGTGCATGGCGGGGTTGGCGTTCCTGGCCTGCAAGCGGGACTTTGCCTTTCTCAAAAAGATCCACTTGCCTATCGCCGTGCCGGTGGGCATCGCCGTGGCTGCGACCTGGTATGTTCTCGCCCTGTGGCAAGGGGGAGAAAAATTTTTCTCGCGGCAGATCGTGCATGAAATACTCATGACGCCGCTCGGCGGCGCCGGCCACAATCAGCCTTTTTATTATTATGTTCCCAAGCTCTTGGCCGGACTGGCGCCGTGGAGCCTGTTTCTGCCGTCGCTCGCGATTTTCCTCTATCAACAGCGGCGGCGCCTCGACGAAGAGAAGCTGCTCTACCCGCTGATCTGGTTTGCGGCCGTCTTCGTTGCCGCTTCCCTCTCGATCGGCAAGCGGCCGGTTTACATTCTCCCCCTCTATCCCGCTGTGGCGCTGCTGCTCGGCGCTTGGTGGCAGAAGTTGAGCCAGGGAAGCGCTTCGCGGCCCGGCGTAGCGCAGGCGGCCGCCGGTTTGGCGGCCGTCGCTTTCCTGCTGCTCGCCGCGGCGCTTGCCGCGCAGCTTGCCGGCTGGAATTCGCTCGATTCGATCGGCGGCCGACTCGACCGCCGCAGCCGCGATCTGCTGCCGCTGTTCTCGCAAGTCCTCGATGTGAACCGGCCTGCCGTCACTGCTCTGGCGACGCTCTCCGCCCTCCCGGCGCTCTTTACCCTGGTCGCGTTCCGTAGGGCCGCGTGGCGCGGCTGCTTTGTCGCGCTCGCGACGGTGATGGTAGGGTTTTACTTTCTGCTCCAGACGACGGTGCACCCCGCGCTCGCCGACAAGCTGGCGCCTAAATCCTATATGCTCCGCGCCAAAGAGAGAATCGGCGAACAGGCGCCGCTCGTGATTTACCGAGCGGGCGGATTTTCCAGCGGTCTTTACCGGCGGCTGCTCTTCAACGCGCCCGAAGTCGACGCGGCCGCGGCGAAGCCTCCTTTCTTCCTGTTAACCCGGGAAGCGGAATGGCAACGGCTGCGTGAAATCGCCGGCGTGACCCTGGTTGAGCCGGGCGATCCTATCGTTCCCGCAAAGCTACGCCTGGTGCTGATCGCCGTCGGCGAAGGCGCCCGGGTTGAGCTGAAAGATTCGAAGGACGAGGATTCTTCATCGGATAGCGACGAGTGACCCATGGAGAGAGCGGAAGTCGCCCAACCCGTCCCTCCCGCGCACGGCGCGAGCCGATCCTGCTGGATTGCGCCCCTGTTCTTTTTGTTCGCGCTCTTGCTGCTGCTCTACAACCTCGGCGGTCCGGCGCTGTTCGAGCCCGACGAGGGCCGGAACGCCGAAATCGCCCGCGAGATCCTGCTGCTGGGCGACTGGACGACGACGCATTACAACTTCACCCCTCGGCTGGAAAAACCGATGTTTTTCTACGCCGTGACGGCGTTGAGCTACCAACTTTTCGGCGTCTCGGAGTGGACGGCCCGCCTGCCTTCGGCGCTCTCGGGCTTCGCCGTGGTTGTCGCAATCTTCTTTTTTGTTCGCTCTGCGCTGGGGTTCTGGCCGGCTTTGTGGAGCGGTTTTGTCCTGGCGACTTGCATCGCGCACTATGCCTTCTCCCGCATCGTCAAACTTGACATGACTCTGAGCCTGTTCATCGTCCTCGCGCTCTGCGCGTTTTACCGTGCGAGCGTAGAGGAGAACAGGCGACGGAAACGGACAGCCTACTTGCTGATGTACGCCGCCGCGGGCGTGGGGACACTGGTCAAAGGGCCGATCGGCTTTGTGCTGCCGGGGATGATCGTCTTCTTGTATATAGTGCTGAGAAATCGCTGGTCGCTGCTGAAGGAGATGGAGCTGCCGTGGGGCATCCCGTTGTTCGTCGCGATCGTGGCGCCGTGGTATGCGTGGGCCGAGATGCGCAATCCCGGCTACCTGAGTTACTTTCTAGGGCAGGAGAATTTCACGCGCTTTCTCACGCCTCACTTTCGGCGCGATAAAGGGTGGTACTTCTTTTCGGCGGTGGCGCTGGTCGGCTTTCTTCCCTGGAGCTTTCTCCTTCCCGCGATGGTCAAAGGGATCAGACGGTATCGGCTTGACGACCTCTCGCTCTATCTGATCCTGTGGGCCGTCGTGCCGGTGATCTTTTACAGTTTTTCAAGCTCGAAGCTCGCCGAATACATCCTCCCCGTCTTTCCGGCGCTGGCGATCCTTGCAGGGAAAACCATCGCGGAGCTGCTCGAAGACTCATCCAAACGCGGTCTCTGGCACTTGTCGCTCCCGTGGACGGCGCAAAACCTGCTGGTCGTCTATTTCGCCGTCGGAGCGATCCGGCCCGGTATCTTGCCGCGCCCCATGCGCGAGGCGGTCTTGCAGTCACCGGGAACGGTTTCGGCGCTTATCGGCGTCGTTCTTGTGTTGTTGCTTGTTTCGGCGTTTGCCGTCCGGTTCGTACGCGCGCGACAACCGGGAAAATTTCTCGCAGTTACGGCGTTGTTGTTTTTTTTCTCTTTCGCGTTTATCAACCGCTTCATCGAGCCGCTCTCCGAAACCCGTTCTTACAGAGAGCTGGCCGAAAAGGCGGCGCCGCTGATCCAGGCCGGAGACCAGCTTGTCGTCTACGACACTTTTCTGGCCAGTCTTCCGTTCTATCTCCGCGCGCGCGCGCCGATCTGGTATGTATGGTCGGGTGACAAGAGCAACGTGATGGGCAGCGTCTACGTCGCTGAAGAGCAGCCGCCGCCGGCGGCCGGCTATGGAAAAGTGCTTTTCACCTTCGACGAGTTTTTTAAAGAATGGAAGGGATCGGACCGCCGGCTCCTCGTCTTCATCAAACAAAAAAACTTAAAACAGCTCGGGCCTGTCACGGTACTGGAACAGGTCGACGAGATCGCCGTCGCGGTCAACAAGTAACGGGGTTCGTATTTCGGTCAAGCAGGGGGACAGGCTCCGCCACAAAGCTTTGGTGGATCAGCCTCAGGTTGAAGCTTTTTATAATACCAAAAAGCAGCCAGTCCCCTTCGCGCATCGCGTATCACGCCGGGCGCTGCGTTGAGCCTCTGCACAAAATAAAAACCACTCCGCCGATAAGGCCGCTGACGATCAACATCGCCAGCCACAGCGTGCCGCAGGCCACTGCTTGCTCCGCGCCGACGCCGAGCCTGCCGAGAAAAAACAGGTAGGCCCCCTCGCGCAGGCCGATCCCGCTGAAGCTCACCGGCAGCATGCTGAGAATATCCACCATGGGGAAGAAGACCAGCGCGTAGGCCCACGGGATATCGAAGCCGAGGGCGCGGCCGGCGAGGAGCTGGATCCAGAGCTGGATCAAATGAAAGACCAACGACAGCCCGATGCTCTGCAACAGGACTCCCTGGCGGCTCCGGTAGGTTTGAGCCACACCGCGCAGCTTTTGCACCAAAGGCAGGTCTATTTTCGCGGCGACGCGGTCGCCGAGCGGAAACAACGCCCATCCCAGGATTGCAGCGGCCGCGAGGGCGAAGGTCGCAAAGCGCAGCGATTGGGGAATGAGCGAGGCATACTGCGGGAACAGCAGCAGTCCGGCGGCGCCGGCCCAGACGAGAACGATCAAGCCTATGGCGCGATCGGCGAGAATCGAAATCAGGGCCAATCCGGCGCTTTCCGCGCGGCTGCGGGGCGACTCTTCCGTCCTGTTGCGCGACAGATAAAAAACCCGGCCTGCGTCACCGCCGAGGGTGCTCGGCGCGAATAGATTGAAGAACATGCCGATGTAGTAAAACAGCACGAAGTCTTTGAGCGGGTTGGCGAAGCCAAGCGGCCGGGCCAGCAGCGCCCAGCGCGCCGCGGTGATGAGCTTGCCTGCGAGATAGGCGGCCAGCGCGAGGAGGAAATAGTCCAGCCGTGCCGAACGGAGCGTGACGAGAAACCGGCTCAGGTCAAGGTCGGAAAGAAAATAGGCCATCAGGCCCAGGCCCACCAGCGCCTTGATGAGCAGGCCGGCGACGACGGTCGATTTTTTCATTCCAACGGCTTCTATATGCTGACCACGAGGTTGTCAATCAACATCCGATTTTCGATTTTAGATTTTGGATTTTCGATTGTCGGAGCGGGAATCCGAGAATCGGAGCTAACACATTCCATCTTTGTATCTGTTCCCTAATCGAAAATCTAAAATCGGCTCAGCCCAAGGCTGATCAGTCCTTCGGCTGAAATCTAAAATGACGCGGCTCCGCCGGCGCTCTTGCCCGCCCGCAGGGAACGGCTATAATTCCCGGTGAAGGGATGCGACAAGGAGGCGTTATGAAAATTCTTCACACCATGATTCGCGTAAACGATCTCGACGAGTCGGTGCGATTCTACTGCGACCTGCTCGGCATGAAGCTGCTCAGGAAAAAAGATTATCCGTCGGGGCGCTTCACGCTGGCCTTCGTCGGCTACGGGACGGAATCGGAGAACGCGGTGATCGAGCTAACCCACAACTGGGACACGCGCGAATACGAGCTGGGAAACGCTTTCGGCCACGTCGCCGTCGGAGTTGAAGATATCTATAAAACCTGTGAGGCGCTGCGCGCCAAAGGGGCCAAGATCGTGCGCGAGCCCGGCCCGATGAAGCACGGCGGCTCGGAAATCGCCTTTATCGAAGATCCGAACGGCTACAAGATCGAGCTGATAAAGCTCAAGTAGCCGGCGGCCGGCGAGGATCGAACCTTGCTCAATGCAAAATGCAAAGTGAAAACTGAAAAATGCAAAGTTCGTGGAGTCCGAACTTAGCCCCTCTGACATTTTGATTTTTACATTTTGCAATTTTCATTTTGCATTGCGTCGAGCATCAGTTGCATCCGTGTAATTTTTCCTCTAGGATGATTGTCATTTCTGCTCCACCCAATCCAGCAATTCCGGAGGCGTGAAGTCATGGCGACGATGATCACGAGCGAGTGTATCAACTGCGGAGCTTGCGAGCCCGAGTGTCCCAACAACGCCATCTCGCAGGCTGATGAGATCTACGTCATCGATCCCCTGCTCTGCACCGAGTGCGTCGGCTTTCACGACTACGAGGCCTGCGCCGCGGTCTGCCCCGTGGACTGCTGCGTCACCGATCCAAACAACGTCGAGAGCGAAGCGGCGTTGATCGGGCGCGCCCGCGCGCTCCACCAGGATGTCGCCTTCAGCGACGGGTTTGAATCGCGCTTTCGCAAGGGGGCCGACAAAGCCGCGCCGGCTGCACCTGCCCCCAAAAACGCGGAAGCCTGGCCCGCCCCAGCCGAGGCACGGGCCGCGGCGCCCGCCGCCGTCGAGCCGTCGAACGGCCACGAGCCCGAAATCCTCTTGCCGGAGCTGCCCGACATGAAGGCATGGAAGATTCCCCTGCGCTGCTATAAATGCGACCAGCTCTACGAGCTGCCCATGAGCCACTTTCGCATCGGCAACGTCGTGTGGTGCCCGCACTGCCACAAATCCACCGTGATCAAGGACGATCTCAACTTTCGCCTCCGCGCCGAGCTAAAGGAGTTCTACGACCGGCGCGAAAAGGACCTGGCGCGGTTGCGCGCCAAAAGGGAATCGGAGTTGAAAGCGGTTCGAGCGCGGCACGAGGCGGAGCTGCGCGGCTTTGAAGCGCGAGAGCGCCAGGCGCTGGAGAAAGTGAAGGCGCGGCTCAGCGAGATCAGCCAGGGCTATGACGCGCCCGGGACGCCGGCGGCTAAGCGCAACGGCCCGTTCGGCTGGGGTTGATCTCCATCGATGCTAAGCTCCTGGCTTCACGTGACGGCCCTGGCCGTCTACCTCGGCGCGGTCGTCGGCCTGCCGGTGATTTTGCTCCCGTGCGTTTCCGCGATGAAGACTCACGCAGGCCGCGCCGAGCTGCTCGCGCGCGGCCTTAAGCTTTACAATCCCCTGCAAACCGGCGCGCTCGGAGTGCTGCTGCTCTCCGGCGCATTCCAGATCACGCAACTCAAGGCGGTCTACCGCGGCGCGTTCGCGCAGCAGCTCGGCGCGACGCTCGCCTGGAAGCTCGCTCTGGCATTCGTCCTTATTCTGTTCAGCACCTACCAAACGATGGGAGTCGGGTTGCGCTTTGTCCGGCGGCAGGAAGCCGGCGACAGCTTCACGCCACAGGAGCTGGAGCGGATCACGAAGCGTCTGACAGTTTCGACCTATCTACTGCTCGCTCTCTCGGCCGTCACGGTATGGGTGGGGTTGCGGTTGCGAGGCGTGTAGGAATGACGGAAGACCGGAGACGGACGACCGGTCCCCGGTCGTCGGTCTGAGATCCCTCAGGGATCCGTGAGCCGACTATGATCCCTTTACTATTTATCTGCTTTTTTCTTTCAGGCGCGGCCGCGTTGGTTTACGAAGTCGTCTGGATGCGGATGCTGACGCAGATCTTCGGCAGCTCAGCCTACGCCGTCGCGACCGTACTGGCCGCGTTTATGGCCGGCCTCGCGCTGGGAAGCTACGTCTTCGGCCGGCTGGCGGCCCGCCGCATGAACCTGCTGCATCTCTACGGCCTGCTCGAAGTCGGCATCGGCATCTACGGCCTGCTGGCGCCGCTGTTGTTCGGCTCCACGCTGGAAATTTATACGCGGTTATTCTGGCTTTACGATCGCGAGCCTGCGCTTTTCACCCTACTGCTCTTCGCGCTGTCGTTTGTCCTGCTCGTATTGCCGACTTTTCTCATGGGCGCGACGTTGCCCTTATTGAGCCAGTATTGCGTTCGCAGCTTCAGCCACCTCGGCCAGCGGATCGGCGACCTCTACGGGACCAACACGCTAGGCGCGGTCTTCGGCTGCTCCATCGCCGGCTACTATCTGATCCCTCAACTGGGAATGAGCGGCGCCGTTTACACGGCGGCGACGGCGAACCTGCTGATCGGCGCCGTCATGATTTTCTGCGGCTTCCCGCGCCGGGAATCGGACGATACGGCCGCAGTCACGGCCGCGCCCGCCGGGGAGGGGGAGGGTTCGCGCTCCCGCGCCGGCATCGAATGGCTGCTGCTCCTGTCCATCGCCGTCTCGGGCGCGGCGGCGATGGTCTACGAGAATGCCTGGACTCACGCTCTCGCGCTGGTGATCGGCGGCTCGGTCTACTCCTTCACCACCATGCTGCTGACCTTTCTGGTCGGCCTGGCCGCCGGCGGCTATCTCTACGCTCGGTTGTGGGGCAAGCGAGAGGTTCGGGCGAGCGTGTTCGGCATCCTCGAGCTGGGAGTCGGTTGCGCCGCGCTCGCCACCATCCCGCTGTTTGAAAAACTGCCGTTGATTTTCCTGCGCCTCCACCAGGGCTTCGGCGACACCTTTCATCTGTTTCTCGCCACTCAGGTAACAGTGGCCTTTCTGGTGATGTTCCTGCCGGCGCTGCTCCTCGGCATGACGTTTCCGCTGGTCGTCTGTCTGTTCACGCAGAATCTCTACCGGGTAGGCAGCGGCGTCGGCACCACGTACGCCGCCAACACCGTCGGGGCCATTGTCGGGGCGTTCGCAGGGGGCTTTATCCTGTTGCCGAGGGTCGGCATGCAGAAGGCCATCGTGATCGGCGCGCTACTGAATCTGGCGGTCGGCTGGGCGCTGCTCATCGCCGACCCGCGGCCGGGGAGAATCCGCCGCCTGGCGCTGGGAGGCGTCGTGGCGGTGGCGCTGGCGTTTCTCGCGTTTCGTTTTCCGTTCTGGGACCGGGCGATTCTCACCAGCGGCGTCACCGTCTACGCGGGCCGCTATCATGAAATCCCGACGGATTCGCTGCGGCTGGAGGAGATGCACCGCGACGAAATTCTCTACTATCGCGAAGGGTTGACCGCGACTGTCAGCGTGCATCAAAGCGGCAAAGACTATCGCTACCTTAAAACCAACGGCAAAGTGGACGGCTCCTACGGCGACGCGCTGACGATGCTGATGACCGGCTATCTGCCGATGCTGCTCCATCCGGAGGCGAAGCAGGTGGCGGTGATCGGGCTCGGCACGGGCATGACGATCCGGGCCGTCGGCGCCTTCCCTGTGGACAAGATCGAGATGCTCGAGATCGAGCCGGCGATGGTCGAAGCCGCGCGTTTTTTCGGCGAGAAGAACGGCAAGATTCTCGACGATCCGCGCGTCCGCGTGATCCCCATCGACGGCCGCAACTATATCATGGCCGTGCCGCGCCTCTACGACCTGATCATCTCGGAGCCCTCAAATCCTTGGATTGCGGGCATCGCCAGCCTGTTCACCAAAGAATTCTACGCGGTCGCCAAAAACAAGCTCAAGCCCGACGGCGTTTTCGCCCAATGGATTCACAACTATTCCATGTCGCCGGACGACTTCCGCATGGTGCTCCGAACCTTCGGCGAGTCGTTCCCGCACATCTCGGTGTGGAACATGCAGGAGAGCGATTTCCTGCTGGTCGGGAGCTCGCGGGAGCTGCAATTCGATTTTCCCCGGTCCCGGCGGATCTTTTCGACCAGCGCCGCTCTGCGGGAGGATCTGCGGGATCTCGGCCTCACCGATATCGATGCGGTGCTCGGTTTTTACCGGATGGGAAAAAAAGAGCTGCTGGCGATGGCCGATCGCGCCGAGATCAACACCGACGACAACGCGCGGCTGGAGTTCTCCGCGCCGCGCAGCCTGGGCAAATCGACTTCGGAGCTGAATCGGAAAATCATGGAGCCGTTCCTGGCGCCCCCTCCGTGGGAGGGAGACGCCCTATGGGCCCAGCCGCCAAGACGCCATTTCCTTCACGCTCAAGCGCTCTACGCGAGCAACTGGCCGGACCGCGCGCTGGAGCAGATCGACGCGGCTCTGCGCCTGCAACCCGGCGACGCGGATGCCCATCTGCTGCGCGCGAAAATTCTCGTCGCGCAGGAAAACACCAAGGAGGCCGCGATCGTCGCGCAGAAGGTCCTGGAGCTGGCGCCCGACAAGATCAAACAGGTTCTGGCGCTGGCCGAAGAGTTCTCCACCTCGGAAGGGAAGATCATCTACGAACGGGCCGCGGCGCTGAGCCGCGGGGAGATCCTCCCCTACCTGGGCCTGGCCAACATTGCGCTCTACCGCAAGCAGCTCGACGTGGCTGAAAAGTGGCTGCGCGAGGCCGAGAAGATGCAGCCCAAGCACGCCGCAGTCCTGTTCGCGCTGGGAAAGCTCGCGGCGGCCAGAGGAAACTATCCCCAGGCCGTCGCCTTCCTGGAAGAAGCGGGGACCAAAGAAGATGTGAAAGAAGACTCCGCCGGATTTTACGCCGAACTCGGCAAGGCTTACTCGGAGCTCAAGCAGTGGGAAAAGGCGGTTCAGGCGTTCCAGCAGGCGCTCCGCACCCGCCGCCGCAGCGCCCCGTGGCGCGTGCTTCAGGCCCAGGCCCTCGCCCAACTCGGCAGGACAGCGGAGGCCGAGCTGAAGTACCGCGAAGCGCTGGCGGTCGATTCGGGCAACACGGAGGCCTGGTTCGGCCTAAAGGCGCTGGGCAAGCGCTACTGAGCCCTGATCCGTCGATAAGGGGCGCTTGCTGCGTTGTCGCTTCGGGCTCGCATCCTCACGTACTGCCGATGTACGTTCCGGTGCGAACCCTCGCTCCGTCCCCGTAGAGGCCAGTGGCCCACGGGGCTTTACTGGCTTGCACCTGCCGCCTTCTTGACGGCCAGGGTTTCCAAGGTGTTACGAGCCAACGGATTATGGACTGGGCGCGCTTCTATTGACAATTGCGCGCCGCTTCACTATGAATTCACAGAACGCCGGCTCGAAGTCATTCGCCGGCGTTTTGAATTGAACCGCACCATGCCGAGGACCAAGAAGAAATCAGCTCCCGCCAGGGCGCGGAGCCACAACTCGCTGGACGAGCACAATCACGATGAATCCGACGAGCAAGGGCTTCCCAGCGACGAAGCCGGCAGACTCAAGATCAAGAAAAACTACGGAGAACTGCTGGGCATACGCGTCGAGAAGCTCAAAGGTCGCGTGCTCAATCGGGAAAAGATCAACAAGAGCATCGACGGGATCTACTTCGTCTGCTTCGGCTGCAAGAAGATCTGCCACAACCTCGATGATGGATGGATCGAAAACCCCCAGGACCAGATGAACTACTGCGGCGCGTGCGGCAAGGCCAAGGGAATCAAAAGCGCGGCCGGTCAGAACTGAAGTCCCAACCGTTCCGTCACTTCATTTAAATCCTCCGGCAACGGACTCTCTACGACAATCTCGCGGCCGTCTCTGGGATGGCGAAAGTCGAGAAAAAACGCGTGTAGAAACTGCCGCCTCAATCCCAACGGGCCAGTAAAGCCCCGTGGGCCACTGGCCTCTACGGGGTTGGGCTCCCGTCCGTAGAGCGGATCTCCGACGATGGGATGACCGGCGGCTTGGAGATGAACTCTGATCTGATGCGTCACGCCCGTTCCGATCTCGACTTCAAGCAGGCTGAACTCTTCCGCATGGCCGGCGAGGCGGAAGCGCGTCAGGGCTGGCCAAATCTTGGCTTTTGCGGCGCGCCCTCGCGGCGCGGATGCGACGCGCATCTTTCTCCGATCGCCGGGATCGTGCGCGAGCGGCAGGTCGAGCACGCCCTGCTTCGGAGCCCTCCCCCAAACCAACGCCCAGTATTTTTTTTTGACCAGCCCCCGGCGAAACTGCGACCGGAGATCGTCGAATGCGGCCCGATCCCTGGCCGCCAGCACCAGGCCCGAAGTGCCCTGATCCAAACGGTTGGCCAGGCCGGGCTGCCACCGGCTGCGGCCCACGCCGTGGAGCGCCGGGTAGCGGGCGGATAGAAAATTCGCCAAACTGTTTGTCTCGCGCCCGGAAAAACCGTGCGTCGCTATCTCGGCCGGCTTGTCCAAGACCAGAACAGATTCATCCTCGTAGCGGACAATGACATTCAGATCTCCCCCCGGCAACGGCGTCGCAGCCAGCCATTCCGGGGCGCCGTCGAACTCGACTGCATCTCCCGCCTGCAGGCGGTCGCCTTTTTTTCCGCGACGGCGATTGACGCGAAACGCCCCTTCGCCGATCGCTTTCTGCGCCTGGCGCAAAGACAGGTGCGGCAAGCAGCGCCGGACGAAAGAATCCAGCCGCATCCCCTGCTGGTCGCCCTGCACGACCCAGGAGCTAATTTGGGGAGAAGATGCCTTCATTGCAAAATGAAAATTGCAAATTGAAAAATGTAAAGTTCCGGGCGGAAATTTTTAATTTTGCACCTTGCATTTTTCATTTTGCATTCCACCTCCTGGCTTCTGTCTTCTGCCTTCTGCCTTTCCCGATAATGTGATATCTACCCGACCAGGGTGAAGAAATGAAGGAGCATGCATACGCCGTGGTGATGGCCGGCGGGAAGGGAACGCGCTTCTGGCCGCTCAGCCGCCCCCGTCATCCCAAGCAGTTGCTCCGTCTCTTCGGCGAAAAGAGTCTGCTGCGCGAGACGGTCGACCGCCTCTTGCCGGAATTCGGACCGAGCCGCACGGTGATCGTCTGCGTCAAGGAACACGCCCGCGCGGTCATGAAAGAGCTGCCCTTTCTCCCGAAGGCCAATTTTCTCGTTGAGCCCCAGGGAAAAAATACTGCGCCCTGCATCGGCCTTGCCGCCGCGGAGCTGATGACGAGAGATCCGCGCGCCGTCATGGTCGTTGTCCCAGCCGACCATTGGGTTTCCGATCCGCGCCGCCTTTCCCGGACGCTGAGGGCGGCCGCGCGATTGGCGCAACGACAAGACGCCTTGATCACATTGGGGATTCGACCTGCCTACCCGGAGACGGGTTACGGTTACATCTTGAAGGAAAAAAGAGCGACGGCGGCAAGCGCGATGGCCGCATACCGCGTCGCGGGCTTCGTGGAAAAACCCGGGCTGCAAAAAGCCCGGCGACTGATGCGGCGTGGAGCGCTCTGGAACAGCGGGATCTTCATCTGGCGGGCTTCGACCATTCTGGAATCGCTCGGGCGCTATGCCCCGCACATTGCGAACGGACTCGATCGGATACGCGGCGCCGCGCAAGGAAAAAGCCTGAGCCATAAATCTCTGCGGAAAACTGTTCGGCGGGAGTACCGCAGGATGCCCAACATCTCTATCGACTACGCCGTGATGGAAAAGGCCGCGTCGAAGGGACGGGTCCTGGCACTGCAAGCCGATTTTGACTGGAGCGACGTCGGGAACTGGGCGGCCGTCCATCGAATGATGCCGAAGCGCGAAAACGGGAACGCCGGCGTCGGCCGCTGGCTCGCCGTGAAATCGAGCGACTGCCTCATCCATTCGCGCAGCCGGTTGATCGTGACGCTGGGGCTCAAAAACATTGCGGTGGTAGAGACGCCGGATGCCGTGCTGGTCGCCGACATGAAGCGCGCGCAGGAAGTGAGAGGGCTGGTCGAGGAGCTGAACCGCAAAGGCTACCGGCGATACACGGTCAGATAAATTTCTCCGCCAGCCAGCCGAGCCCATAGCCGATCAGGCAGGCGACAACTCCCAGAATCGTCATTTCAAGTCCGGAGCGAATCGGTTTGGTCTTCGTCAGCCGCGTCTTGGCCACGCCGGCGCCGAACAGAAACAGCACCGACAATAAAATCGCGATCCCGACGGCGTTGTGCGGATCGTCGATGAAGAAATAAGGCATGATCGGAGGCACGGCGCCGACGACGAAGGAGAGGCCCATCGTCACCCCGACGCGGAGCGGGTCGTCGAGATGCTCGTCGAACAGGCCCAGCTCCTCGCGCTTCATGAAGCGCAGCAGGAGATCTTTATCCGACGTGACCCGGTTGACGATCATCTCCTGCTCCGGGCGGGTAAACCCCATGTCGCCGTAGATCTCCCGAATCTCCTGGGCCTCTTTCTCCGGCGTTTTCTCTATTTCCCACTTTTCCTGCTCGATCTCCGAGTGGAAAAACTCTCTTTGCGACTTGGTCGCCAGATAGGCGCCCAGCGCCATCGAGATCGCGCCGGCGACCACCTCCGCTATCCCGGCCAACAGAATGTAGCGGCTCTGCGCGATGGAGCTGGTCACCCCCGCAAGAAAGCCGATCGTCGTCACCAGGCCGTCGTTCATGCCGAAGATGATCTCCCGGATCGCCCTCCCCTTCGGCGTGTGCCAGTCTTCGTGATGGTGTCGCGGAGTTTGCTCTGCCATGATTCGCCAGAGTTATCACCGCGCTCTCAAAAAACCAACCAGGGCACGGTAACAAACGATCGGTAGCGGCGCAGGACGCCCGCACTTCGACGTGCTCAGTGCGAACGGTGTAAAAGAGCGCCGTTCGTGGGAGCCGAACCACGAACGACAGGCACGCTTACGTTGACTTCCCGCACGCGCTCCCTTATCTTGCCTCAGCCCTCTCGAAAGGAATCGCAATCAGATGACTCGAACCGGCCCGCTCCGCGAAGGCGACGCGATCATCCTCTCCGACCGCAAGCAGAGAGAATATCTCAAGCTACTGGAAGCCGGAAAACCCATCTCCGCCCGCGGCGGCAAGATCGCCGCGGAGGATATCCTCGGTAAAGAAGAAGGCTTTTTCGTGCGCTCGTCGCTGGGCGATCTCTTCCTGGTCTTTCGTCCCACGCTCACGCAGCTCGTGCCCAACCTGCCGCGCCAGGCGCAGGTCATCTATCCCAAAGACATCGGCCAGATCCTCGTGTGGGCCGACATTTTTCCCGGCGCGCGCGTGGTCGAGGCGGGCGTCGGCGCGGGGGCGCTGACGATCGCCCTGCTCCGCGCCCTGGGATCGATGGGCCATCTCATCTCCTACGAGCTGCGCGACGACTTCGCCCACATGGCGCGGGAAAACGTCGCCCGCTTCCTCGGCCCCGCGGGGCACTGGACGCTCAAGCTCGGCGACGTCGCCCAGTCCCTTGAAGAGAGCGACTTGGATCGAATCATTCTCGACCTGCCCGAGCCCTGGCAGGTGACCGAACGCGCCTGGAATGCGCTCCGCCCCGGCGGAATCGTGCTCAGCTACGTTCCAACCATCGTGCAGGTAAAGACCTCGGTGGAGTCTCTGAGAGACCACGGCGGCTTCGCCTGCATCGAAACTATGGAAACCTTGCAGCGATTCTGGCACGTGAAGGGTTTGAGCGTCCGCCCCGAGCACCGCATGGTCGCCCATACGGGTTTTATCACCGTCGCAAGACGGCTGGCGGAAAGAGCTAGAGGATAGAGGACGCCTTCAGCTTTCGGCGGGAGCAAACGGCGCCTGATAACGAGAACCAGGGAGGTATCAAGATGAAGGGGAAAAGGACGGTTTCGATCTCACTGATCCTATGGGCGCTTGTGAGTTTTTCTTGCGCCAAGTCTAAGCCAGCGTCGGAGGACGACGGAAAAGCCCTTATGAGCGCGGTGGCGCAGTTTTATGCCGCGTTGAACAGCATGTTTACGGGCGACCTGGAGCTGATGAAGGAGGTCTGGTCGCACGCAGACGATGTCACCTACATGGGCCCCGGGGGAGGATTCCAGGTCGGTTGGAAGCAGGTGCTGGAAAATTGGGAGGCGCAGGCCGCCTTGAAGCTCGGAGGCAAGGTGGAAGCTGTCGATATGCGCGTTACGGTAGGCCATGATATCGCCGTCACGCACAATTACGAGAAGGGAGTGAATACCAATGCAAAAGGAGAGCGCCAGGAGCTGTCCATCCGAGCCACCAACGTATTCCGCAAAGAAAACGGAAAGTGGAAAATGATCGGACACCACACGGATCTACTCCCCTATCTGGAGAAATGACGATTGCCGTCGAACAGCCTGATCGCACACACGGGTTTTATCACCGTGGCAAGAGGGCTGGCGGAGAAAACCGGAGGCCAGCGGGTATTATAGCTGAGGCGACGCGATGCTCCGGAAAAAGTCGCGCAAGAAGCTGAACGCAGTCGGACCGGCTAAGCTCCAACGGGACTCCCGTCACCCACTTCAGCTGCGATGGCCCGCAAAATTCCTAAAGCTCTTAGGCCGGATGCCGGATACCGCACTGGCGAAAAAGATGGGCGTGAGCCTGGACGCGGTCCGAGACGAGAGGCGGCGGCAGAAAATCGAGCCTTCTTTGCCTCATCGTCCGCCGGTTCAGTGGACCGCCGGAATGATTCGACTTTTAGGCGGGAATGTCGATGCAAGGGTCGCGGAGAAACTCGGCTTGCCGGAGTACTTGGTCATGCACAAGCGGCAACGGCTGGGTATCCCGTCGCATGGCGACGTCCCCGAGCGACGCCAGCCGCGCGCCTTTAACTGGACAAAAAGAAAGATAGCTTTGTTGGGCACCGATTCCGATCGCAAGATTGCCGAGCGCTTGGGAACAATCGGAGGAGTGGTTGTGCGCCGGCGCACGCGGTTGGGCATCCCGAGCTTTTATCGCTATCGCCGTATTTCATGGACAAAAGAGATGGTATCACTGCTTGGCAAGACCACCGACTGGGAGATTGCGAAGAAATACGGGATGAAGCGAGAGAGCGTGGCACGGGAACGGCGAAAGCGCGGCATCCCGCCTTGCATCGACGCGCGGCCGGTCATATCCACTCCTGCGCTGAGGCCGATTCTGTCGCTGCCAATGCGAGTGATCGCACGTCGTTTTCTCATCTCGAGATTTCAATGGCGGGCACCGCCGGCTCACCGAGAATGCATCAGCATAGAAGCCCTTCTGCCTTTCTATGAGCCTTTCTATGAGCCGCTTGTAACCGACACCTCAAAACGCTACGCTACGCCGCCAAAGGACCCCTCGCATTCAGGCGACGAACGTCACGCTTACGTTTAAATCGAAAAACCGCCAAGGAGGGTGAAAAGTCATGAAATCGGTTGCACTGTCAGAGGTGAAAGACGACTTGTCGAGATACCTGCGTCTAGCAGCAGAAGAAGATGTGATCATTACCCGACACGGTAAGGCCGCTGGCATCTTGATCGGCTTTGCGTCTGAGGACGATTGGTTTGACTACCGGCTGGAGCACGACCCAAGGTTTACCCGTCGTATCGAGGCTGCGCGCGCAAGCCTGCGCGCTGGACATGGAATTCGGTTCGAGGATCTGGAAGAGCTTGAGCATAAGGCGTCTAGCCAACGTGCCGCAACGGCCGCCGGCTACGGCCGCGCCCGGTCGAAGCGCGTCGGCTCAGTTGGCCGTGGGCGTCGTTGAGCGTGAATGAACCATGGCGATGAAGAACCCACCCCATAAGCCCGCTGGCGCGCGGCTGTAAAGGTTGGCGTGTTTCCCCGCCTCGCTGTTTCCCCGCTTCGCTTGTAACTCAAACCCCAAAAACGCTATACTCCGCCCCCAAATGGCCCCCTGTATTCAGGCGACGAACGTCAGCCTTACTTTCAGGCCCAAAAACCGCGAGCCGGTCACCGCGCTCAGGGAATTTTCCATCGAAGTCGCCACGGGAGAATTCGTCAGCATCGTGGGGCCGTCGGGCTGCGGCAAGAGCACTTTTTTGAACATTCTTCTCGGATTGCTCAAGCCCGATGCCGGAGAGACGCGGCTGAACGGAACGCAGATCGCCGGCCCCGGCCAGGAGCGGGCGATGGTGTTCCAGGAGTTCGGGCTGCTGCCGTGGAGGACGGTGCTCGCGAACGTCGAGCTGGGCCTGGAGCTAAAAGGCGTGGCCGTCGCAGCGAGACGGAGCCGGGCGATGGAGCTGATCCAGATGACGGGCCTGGCGGGCTTCGAAACCCACTACCCGCACGAGCTTTCCGGCGGGATGAAACAGCGCGTCGGCCTGGCGCGGGCGCTGGCGACCGATCCGCAGGTATTGCTGATGGACGAGCCGTTCGCCGCGCTCGACGCTCAGACGCGAGACCTGATGCAGGCGGAACTCCTGCAGGTATGGGACCGAACCAAGAAGACGGTGATCTTCGTGACGCACAGCATCGAGGAGGCCGCCTATCTGTCCGACAGAGTCCTCGTCACGAGCGCGAGGCCCGGGAGGATCAAGCAGATCATCAAAGTCCAGCTCCCCCGGCCAAGAGATTACGAGATGAGGTTGTCGGCCAAGTTCAACGAGATCAAAGCAGAGATATGGAACGCTCTGAAAGAAGAGCTATTGGGAAGGGGCGCCGGTAATGGCACTTAAGGAAACAATCTCCGAATATCGGCGGCCGCTTTTGGGCGTGGCCTCCGTCGTCGGGCTGACGCTCGTGTGGGAGATCGCCTACACCTATTTTATTCCCCTCGATCCCTTTTTCTTCACCAAACCCTCGCTCATCGGCGTAGCCGTCAAGGATCAGACCCTCTCGGGAGAACTGTGGAAGGACCTGGCGATCAGCAGCAAGGCCTTTCTCTGGGGCTTCAGCCTCGCAGTGATCGTCGGCATTCCCATCGGTGTCTTTATGGGCTGGCGGCGTAGGGCTGAGTATGTCCTCGATCCCTTTCTCACCGCGCTCTACGCGAGCCCGCTGGTTGCGCTGGCTCCCCTCTTCATCATTATTTTCGGCGTCGGCCTCACGGGCAAAGTGGCTTTGATCTTTCTCCTGGCTGTATTTCCGTTCATCTTCAACGTCTTCGCCGGCGTCAAGTGCACCGACCGTCTCCTCGTCAACGTGGTGCGGGCCTTCGGCGGAAAAGAAAAGGATATCTATTTCAAGGTCATACTTCCGAGCATCCTGCCTTACATCGTAGCGGGCGCGAGGATCGCCATCGGCCGGGGAATCGTCGGCATCCTGGTTGCGGAATTCTACGGCGCCTCGGAGGGCATCGGCTTTGCGATCTCCCGCTTCGGCGACACCTACAGGCTGCCGGAAATGTTCGCCGCCATTCTGCTGCTAATGATCATGGCCGTGATTTTCACCGAAGGCTTGAGAAAGTTGGAAACCATTCTGGCGCCCTGGAAGATCGGACAGGAGGCGAGATGAGCCCCGATCCTAACCTCATTACGAGACATACCGGGCAATCCAGAATTGAACGAAATTCTCGAGCACTGGTTAGGATCGGGGTGAGCGCGCTCGCGAGGTTCTATAGAGAAAGAGAGCAGCCGATTCTGGGGGCGGGCTTCATCCTTTTGCTCATTCTAGCCTGGCAGTCCCTGCCCGCCATCGTCAGCCTCCCCCGAGGGATATCGCTCTTCTTCACCACGCCCGTCGAGGTGGTCAAAGCCTTCTACAGGTTGGTCGAGGCAAATGAGATCCAGAGCCACGTTTATGTCAGCGCCCTGGAATTCATCGTCGGGCTCGGGCTGGCCATCGCGGTCGGCTTTCCGCTGGGTCTCGTCATGGGCAGGTCGAAGGTTATCGATGCCATGCTCGATCCTTTCATCACTGCGTTTAACGCCACGCCGAGGCTGGTTTTTCTGCCCTTGCTTATGCTCTGGCTGGGCATCGGGATATGGTCGAAGATCACGATCGTCTTTGTCGGCGCGGTCTTCCCGCTTCTCATCAATACGTATGAAGGGGTGAAGAACGTCGATCGCGTTCTGGTCAACGTGGTGAGATCGTTCGGGGCCAACGAGTGGCAGACGATGAAGATCGTGGTCCTGCCGAATTCTGTCCCATACATCGTCGCTGGTTTGCGCTTGGCTATAGGCAGGGCTCTGCTCGGCGTGGTGGTCGGCGAATTTTTCGGCGCCAGCAAAGGGCTCGGCTTCATGATCGCCACCGCCGCGACCAACTATAAAGTCGACGTCGTTTTCGTGGGAGTGACCATCTTTATGGGCCTCTCGCTGATTCTCACTCACCTGGTCAAGATGGTGGAATCCAGGCTCAGCCGCTGGCGTCTGGAGGAAGCGAAGACGTTCTAATGGGTTTGTTGGGTTCGTTGCGTTCGTTGGGTTCGTTGCGTTCGTTGGGTTCGTTGCGTTCGTTGGGTTCGTTGGGTTCGTTGGGTTCGTTGCGTTCGTTGGGTTCGTTGCGTTCGTTGGGTTCGTTGCGTTCATTGCGATCTGAGTAACTCAAGCAACCCAAAGAACTCAATTAACTCAAGAAACTCAGTCATTTCTTCGGTGTTCTCCCCATTTCCTTCAGCGTCTCGTTTAAGAGGTCGCGGGCTACGAACTGCTCTATGTCCGGCAAGGGCTTGCCGGCGGGCCACCCCAGCTCGGGCGTCGTTCTCGACTCGAAGAGCTCCTTGAGCAGGTCGTGCGGGATCTCCGGTCCAAAGGCATTCTGCACCTGCTTGTAGATTCCCTCGAGCAGTGCCGCGTCTTTGATCTCGAAATATTTCTGAATAACGTCCATCGTCCCCTTCTTGTTGGCCTTTACGTAATCGTTTGCCTTGACCATCCCGCGGATGAATCTCTTGACCACATCGCGCTTTTCTTTGACGAAGTCCTTGTGCGTGAGAAACGTCCCTCCCAATCTCGGGATGTAGTCTCCGGTCTTGATGAGAATCTTCATGCCCTCTTTCTCGGCCCTGGCGGCGTGGGGGAACGAGAGTATCGCGCCCTGGATCGATTTGTTGATCAGCGCGGCCACCCGGTCGGTCTCGGCATTGAACGTGATGACCTTATAGTCCTTGCCGGGCTCCATCTTGAAGAATTTGCCGAGCACGACGACAGCCTCGGTATACGCCGCCTGGCCGGGCCTCTCGAGCCCGATGGTTTTTCCTTTGAGATCTTCCACCCGCTTGATGTCAGGAGTCGTGGTGATCGTCCACTGAGAAACGAGCGATTCCCCGACGAGGAAAGCGAGCGGCGCCCCTTTGAGCATCGCCTCAGAGCCGCCTCCCGGTATCGGCACGAACTCGACCTCCTTGGCGATGGCGGCCCTGACCAGGACGCCCGCCTGCGCGGCGATGAATTCTGCGTCGAGCCCTTCCGCCTTGAGCAGCCCCTTGTCCACCGCGATATAGGAGGGAATATGAAAGCCGCTTCCCCCTAGCGTCCTTCCCACTTTGACCTTGATGCCTTGGGCCTCGGCGACCTGAACCCAAGTTACGCTCGATGCGAGGGCCAGTCCTGCGAGCGTCATGGCGCACAAATATCTCACCGTAGACATACGCATGGCGGTACTCCTTTCCTTGCTAAAAGCGCGTAGAAGTTAACCTTTAGGGATGCGAAACGCAAGCGAAATAGTTCGATTGACAGCGGCGTGTCCATCGCCTAAGGTGTCACCGAAGATTGGCCACAGGGAGGTAGTTTTATGAATATTTTAGTGACCGGCGCAGGGCTGATCGGCTGCCACCTGGCGAAACGGCTGGCGGACGGCGGAGATCGCGTCGCGCTGTACGACCTATCCCCCAACAGAGACTACATCGACAAGATCGTCGGGAAAGACCGCGCGGAGATCGTCGCCGCCGACGTGCGCGACTTGCCTGCCTTGCTGAATGCTCTCAAGCAATCCCAGGCCGATACCGTCGTGCACACCGCCGGATTGATCGGCAAAAGAGTGGCGGAGAATTCCTACACCGGCGCTACGAACAATATTCTGGCCACGATCCACGTGCTCGAAGCGGCGCGGCTGCTCGGTTTACGACGCGTGGTTTTCGTCAGCACGTTTGGAGTCTACGATCGGGAGAAGATCAAGCCGGGGCCTGTCACGGAGGACGCGCCCATCGGCGGCCACAATCTCTACACGACGACGAAGGTTTGCTCCGAACATCTACTTCACGCCTACACCTACCAGTACAACCTGGACAGCGTCATCGTCCGCCCCGCCGGAGTCTTCGGCCGCGGCCATTACGTGGGCGGCTCGACGGTGGGCAAGGTGGTGCGCGACTTCGCGCTGACCGTGATCAAAGGCGCGCCGTTCACGATCGACGCGAAGCTCTATTTTTCCAACGAGTATGTCTATGCGAAGGACGTTGCGCTGGCGCTCGAGCTGGCCTGCAAAGCGCAGAGCTTAAAGCAGCGAATCTACAACGCCGGCAGCGGCGTCGTCACCCGCGCCGCCGACCTCGCCCGGGTCGCGCGCGAGTTGAACCCCAAAGTCGAAGTGAAACTCGTCGGCGCCGGCGACGACGATGAAGACCAACCGCTCGACCTCAGCCACTCCAAAGCCGAGCTGGGCTACGTGCCGCAGTATCCGCTCAAAGCGGCGCTAAGGGATTACATGGAGGAGTTGTGGAACGAGACGAGGTAGCCTATTTCGCTTTTATTCTCAGTTTCGCCAGCTTCTCGCCCGTTTCATAGTGGCGCCCCTGGACCGCCAGGCGCGCCTCTTCGTCCAGCTCCTCGTCCCACTGCCCAAGCGAGTAGCCGTACCACGGCATCTCCGGAGTGAGCTTCGGCAGCCCCAGCTCTTCCCAGATCTCGCGCGCGTGCTCCATGTACTCGCGCTTGGGCAGCGCCACCGGAGGAAACGGCTCCTTCTGAATCGCGTTGCACAGCATGGCGGACTCGTCCGCGGGCAGATGGTAAGAAACGACATCCGTCCCGTGCACCTCGTCTTTGTAGCGAAACGGTGGAGCGTGGCCTTTTTCCATGCCGGGCACGATGTGGACGTCGCGGTGCGGCTTCATGCGGTAGCACATCGCCCAGAACACCGCCGCCTCGTTGGACGGGTCGATATCTTCGTCCACCGCGACCACGATCTTGCCGACGCCGGGGTGGAAGGAGCAGGCCGCGTGCAGCGCGCGCCAGACCTCCGCCTCATTGGGCCGCCGCATCTGGATGATGACGAGCTTATAGGTATTGGTCAGCGGCTCGTGCATCTCGACGCGCAGCACGCTCGTGATGCGGCACTCGTCGCGCAGGTGCAGCAGCATCAGCCGGTCGTAGCCGATCTTGCGAATCATCGATGACTCGCTCGGCGTCACCTGGCTCAGCCACGAGACGTAGATCGCGTCCTTGCGGTGTGTCACCGCGCTCACGTCCATGAACGGATTGTACTGGCGCGGATGCATGTAGCCGTGCGACTCGCCGAACGGCCCTTCGGGCTCGACCCACTCCGTGTTTAAGTAGCCTTCGATCACGATCTCCGACTCCGCGGGAACGTATAAATCCACGGTCTTGCATTTGACCACGCGAATCGGCTCGCCGGCCAACCCGCCCGCGATCGCGACTTCATCCACGCCATAGGCGACTTTTTGCACCGAGGTGTAGGAGACGACGGGCGGCGCGCCGATGACCAATGCGGCGGGCAGCGGCTGGCCTTTCGCCTGCGCCTTCTTCCAATGGAGATAGATGTCCTGCCCAAGGCCCGACGGGAAGACGCCGATGCGCGTGCGCGCCTTGAGCTGCCCGCGATAGTTGCCGAGGTTTGGAATGCCGGTTTCAGGATCTTTGGTGATCCAGTGGGAACAGGTGGTGTAGGGCGCGTTGTCGAAGCCGGGCGTGGAGACGGGCACCGGAAATTCGTCGAGTCCGAACCCCTCGCGCTGAAGCTCGTCGCCGATGTGGATCTCTTCGTGGCACGGCGCGTCTTTGACCACGACCGGCGCGATCGGCTGCGACAGCGCCCGCTTCCACTTCTCGTCCATCTCCTCGACGGTGCTGCACCCCATTCCCGTAAAATAGATGGCGCGGTTGCCGGCGAGCGCGCCGACGACGACCGGAAACTTGTAGCGCCGGCCTTTGGCGTCCGTCACGTTCTCGAACAGCCACGCCTTGCGCTCCGGCTCGGGAATCCCGCCGCGATATTGCCAGCGCACGAGCGGGTGCAGCTCGGTGTCCTTGTTGATCACGCGCTGGATGCGCCGCAGCAAGCCCTGCGCCTCGAGCTTTTTAAGATGTTCGCGCACATCGGAATAACCCATGATTCTTCTCCCCTGCTAAAGTTTTTCGAACACTGACTTTCCCATCGAGGGCTCGGACATCGCCCCGCTGCGCCACGTTTCCGTCTCTGCTTGAGGACTTCAGAACATTTGTCGGAGGGACCGGCTCGGCCTCGATAGGGAATGCCGTAAGAAATAACCGAGAAACCGCCGTGAGTCAAACCGAGCGCGCGATCTCGGGAGGGCCAAGGCCGGAGATGAATGCCCTGCGCCACGCGTTCACCGCAAGCCTGCCGGACCATCCCAGGCACTCGGGATCGTTCGTCCCGTGAACGAACGAGTCGCCGATAAAACAGAGACCTAAGTCATCACTCTTCATGCGCAGTCTCCGGCGCGTTGCGGTATCGAAGGGACCTAGGCCAATCTTCCGCCAGTATCGCCCACCGTTCGTGATCCCGCCAGCACCCGGCCACCTTCAAGTACCGCGGCGAAAAACCCTCGTGGCGAAAGCCCAAGCTGCCAACCAGCTTTCGCGAAGCGATGTTGCCCGGTTGGATGTTGGCTTCCAACCGATGCAGCCGCAGCCTCTTGAATGCGTGAGCGACGACCTGTGCCAAGCCCCCCCGCATCAAGCCGCGTCCGGCGTAAGGCGCGAACGCATAGTAGCCGAGGTAGCCGCTCTGAAAGTTGCCGCGCACGATTTCACTCAGGTTCACCACGCCGACCAGATCGTCGTGCTCTCGCGACCAAACAAAGAAAGCGGCATGACTCGTGGTTCGTTGTCTTGCTAGATACGCCCGAAACGCCTTCGCCGTGGCCGGCGGACTGACCCAGGGCCGGTGCAGCTTCCGGCTGCGGCGCACCGCCGCGAGAAACGTCGCCTCATCCCGACGACTCGGCGCGCGAATCGTCACGGATTTATTCAGCTCTTTGAGCATGCTCCCAACGCTCTACTTCACGACGGCGTAGCAGTAGCAATCCCTTGGCTCGTCGCTCCGGTTTGGGTGCATGGTCCAGCGGCGCAGGATTCCCTCGCGCTTCATTCCAACCTTTTCCATTACACGCGCGGAGGCCGGGTTCTCCACGTCGCAGACGGCCCAAATGCGATATACCTCCCGCTCGCTGATCGACCAGTTCACCACCGCTTGAACCGCCTCGGTCATGTAGCCCTTGCCCCAAAACCGTTTAGCCAAGACATACCCCAACTCCACTTTGTGGCCATCGACCCGCACTCCGACCGCTCCCAACAGTTGATTGTCCTCCTTCCTTAAGACTACCCAGCCGAACGCTGCGCCTTCCCTCCACGCCGTGGCAGAGGCGCGCAAGTGCTCGCGCGTGTCTTCCAGCTTCCCCGTGGGCTTCCAGGTGAGATACATCGTGACTTCAAGGTCCTGAGCGTACTCGGCAAAGATCGCCTCTGCGTCTTCGATCACCGGACGGCGCAATCGCAGGCGGTCCGTTTCAAAAATTTCCGGTGGTCTCACTGGCCTCTCCGTACAGTGGTAAGCAAGCTTCGATCGCGACTACGATGAATTTAAGGATGACCGGCACATCGCGCTCCGTCGCCGCCGCAATCCGAAAATCGCTTGCTTCACTCACGGTCTTTTCCTCCGAGCAGTGCCCATCCAAGCACAGCGCCGGCATAGGGTCAACTAGATTTCTCACATTGGAAGCCGTGAAGGCTATTGCGAGTGACGAGTCAACGAATAAACGATTTAGAAAGCGTCCCGGTTGTCCCGCTCCGGTAGGTTCGATAGCGGATTGTTCGCCCGTCTGTCTCGATCGTGATCGCGCCGTCGCGATCGGTGCGGAGAATTTCGGCGCCGGCGGCCGTGTAGTTGACCAGGACTTCGTCGCGCGGCAGGCCGAAAGAATTCCGCTGGCCCACGGAGAAAATCGCCAGCCTGGGCCTGACCGCTGAGACGAACTCCTCCGCGCTCGCAGTCGCGCTGCCGTGGCGCGGAACTTTGACGACGGCGCTCGAAAGATCGGCGCCGGTGCGGAGCAACGCCGCCTCGTCCTTCGCGTCGATATCGCTTGCGAAGAGCAGATCAACCTCGCCGAAGCTCAGGCGCAGGACAGCGGAGAGATCGCCCGTCTTATCGTCCACCGGATAGAGAACGCAAATCTTTACCTGCTCGATCACGCGACACGGGTCGCGGCTGCTGAGATACAGTTTCTTGATCCCGGCCCGATCGACCGCTTCTTCCAATCCTTCATAACGGGCCGTGCGTCCCTTTCCCGGCCCCGACCAGAACTCCTCCGGCGCAAACTGCTCGACGATGCTTTTCATTCCGCCGTAGTGGTCCACCCGCGGATGGCTGACCAGCAGATAATCCACCCTGAGAATCTTCCGCAAGCGGAGAAACGGCGCGACGATAAAATCCCCGGTGTCGAACTCCGGGCTCGCCGACCCGCCGGCATCGATCAAAAGCACCTTCGACCCCGGAAACTCCACCACCGCGGCATCGCCGTGCCCCACGCTTAAGTGAGTTACTCTAAGCTCCTTGCGATGCCATCGTTCCTGCCACCAATAGGCGATGTCCGCGACGAGCAACAGAGAGACCGCCCCAACCGCGACGACGACGTGCGCTCTGCGGCGAAACAGCAGGATCGAGAGGATCGCAAGATAGAGCAATCCTATTTCCAGAACGTTCGGGATCGGCACCGCCACGTTCGCCATCGGCAAGTGCGATAGGAAGCGCACCACCTGATTCAGCACCGACAGCAGCGGCTCGGCGAGCCAGACCAGCGGCGTTGCAAGGGCGGGAGCGACCAACGCGAAACCACCGATCGTTAGCCCCAGAGGCACGATGATAAAACCGACGAACGGAACCACCAATGGATTCGAGACAAACCCAGCCCAGGAGAGGTGGCCGAAGTGATGCGCGATCAACGGTCCGGTTCCGATCGTGGCCAGAACCGGGACCGCCAGATAGAACGCCGCCCGGCGGAGCCTCGGCCGGAGCCAGCTCCGCTCTTGCGGCAACTCCTCGCGAGGCGAAGGCGGCCACCACTCCAGCATCTTGCGCGATCCCCAGACGATGAAGAGCACCGCGAGAAACGAGAGCTGAAACGAAATATCCATGACCACGCCGGGCCAGGCGAGAGCGATCAGCAGCGCGGCGAACGCGAGACTGGCGAAGACCTCCTCCTCGCGGTCGAGCAGCACCGCCAGCTCGTAAACCCCGATCATGATCGCCGAGCGGAGCGTGGGAATCGCCGCGCCCGCCAGCGCGGTGTAGAAAAGGACGGCGATAAACGAGCAGAAGGTGGAGATTTTCAACAGGTTGCAGCGCAGCAGCAGCGTGACGCTGAGCGAGCCGAGAAAGCGCACGAGGAAGAACACCACCAGCCCCAACATTCCGACGTGCAGGCCGGAGATGGACAAGACGTGATTCACGCCCGCGGCGGTGAATGCCCCGCGCGCTTCCTGCGATAGGCTGGCCATGTCGCCCACCACCAGGGCCCTCATCAGCGCCCCGTTCTCGCCGGTCATGCGGGTTTCAATATAGCGGCGAATCTCCCGGCGAAGATGCTCCACCGATTGCCACAGCCCTCTTCGCGCTCTGCCTAATAGTTCCACCCCCTGGTCGCTCACGAGAAATCCGGTCGCGTAGATCTCCCGCCGCGCCAGGTAAGCGGCGTAGTCGAAGCCGCCCGGATTGCCCGCGTCGCGCGGGATTTGCGGTCTTATCCAAAAACGCACCCGGTCCCCGTAGCGCCACTCTTTGGTCGTGTTGCGAACCGTGAGCAAGAGATCGCCGGCGACTTCCCGCGCGCCGGTCGGCTGCCAGATGCGCAGCGACCGCACGATCCAACGGCTGCGCTGCGGCAGCTTTTCCGGCTCCGCGCGCAGCTCGCCTTCGAGGTAGATCTGCTCTCCCTCCCGCATCACCGAGCGCAGATGGTAAGGCGGAAATTGTGGGCTGAGGATTTGTGCGTGCCGCCAATAACCCGACGCCAAAGCCGAAGCGGCAAGCAGGTAAAGAATCGTCCAGGCGATTCCGCCGCGCCGGAAAAAGATCGGCAGTGGTAGGAGGAGCAGCAGAAAAGAGAGCGGAGGAAGCACCGGGCCGACCACCACGGCCTGGCCGAGAAGGATAGCCAGCGTTGTGACGATAAGCCAGGTGGAGGGGTAGCGGGAGAGCAGGCCTTGAGATCGTGAAGCGGCGTTGGCGCTCATACGGCTCTCAGCTTGAAGCGGATTTCACAGATTGAAGAATCTCCTGGGCGACCTTCTCGTTGATCGACGGAACCTTGAGCAGCTCTTCCAGCGACGCCTGTTCGATACGCTTGACGCTGCCGAAGGCGCGGAGCAGCGCCCGCTTGCGCGCGCCGCCGACGCCGGGAATCTTCTCCAGCGCCGAATAGAGGGTCTGCTTGGCCCTGAGCTTTTGGTGGTACGTGATCGCAAAACGATGCGCTTCGTCGCGCACCCGCTGGAGCAGGAAGAGAGCATTCGAGTTGCGCTTTAGAATGACGGGGTTACTCCGGCCCGGCAGGAACACGCGCTCCTCGACGCGCTCGATCTCCGCGCTCCGCGCCGCGCGCTGCACGCGCATCTTCGCCAGCCCGAGAACATCGATGTCGTCGCGGATGTTCAATTCGCCGAGCGCCGACAGCGCCATGCCGAGCTGCCCCTTGCCCCCGTCCACGACCACCAGGTCGGGCAGGTCGCCTTCCTCGACGCCCCGGCTGAAGCGCCGCTTGAGCACCTCATACATCATCGCGAAATCGTTCCCGCCGGGATCCGCGCTCACCGTGCGGATGCGATAGTGGCGGTAGCGGTTCTTGTCCGGCTCGCCGTTAAAGAACGTCACCATCGAGCCGACGGCGTGCGCGCCCTGAATATTGGAGATATCGTAGCACTCGATCCGCTGGGGAAAGTGCTTGAGCCGCAGCCGCTCTTGCAGCTCGACGAGCATCTTCTCTCTCGCCTTGTCCTGATCGTGGCGCTCGAAAAAACTCTGACGCGCGTTTTGCGCCGCCATCTCGACCAGCTGCCGCTTGTCGCCCCTCTGCGGGCAGACGACCGAGACGTTTCTCCCCTTGCGCTCGCTCAACACCTCTTCTCGAATGGCGCGGTCTTCCACTTCCACCGGCAGCAGCACCTCCTCCGGCACGAACCGGTCTCCTTGATAGAACTGCGTCAGCAGCGACTCGATGACCTCTTCGTCGGAAAATTCTAAATCCTCGAACGAGTAGGCCTGATTGCCGGTAAGTTTTCCCTGGCGGACAAAAAGAATCTGGACTTCGATGAAGCCGCCTTCGCGATAGAGGCCGAAGATGTCCTGGTCCGCGCCCCAGTGCGAGACCATGCGCTGCTTCTCGACCGTCTTTTCGATCGCCTGGAGCTGGTCGCGGATCTCCGCCGCCGCCTCGAAATCCAACGCCTCCGCCCGCTCTTCCATCCTGCGCCTAAGCTCCTCCGCCAGCTCCTGACGCTTGCCCTCGATAAACAGGATCGCCTGCCGCAGGTTCTCCTGGTACTCCTTGGGATCGACCGGCAGGACGCAGGGGGCGAGACAGCGCTTGATTTGATATTGGAGACAGGGCCGGGCGCGGTTTTTGAAATTGTATTCGGTGCAGTTTCTGAGCAGAAAGTGCTTCTCGATGATGTCGAGTGTCTCGCGCACGGCGACGGCGGAAGAATAGGGCCCGAAGTAGCGGCCGCCGTCCTTGACGATTTTCCGCGTGACGACGATCCTCGGCCAGGGATGCTTCACGTTGATTTTGATGCTGAGGTAGCTCTTGTCGTCTTTGAGGCGGATGTTATAGCGCGGCTTGTACTGCTTGATGAGGTTGTTTTCGAGAATCAGCGCCTCTTTTTCGTTGGCCGTGACCAGCGTCTCTACGTCCTCGACCCGCCGCATCAAAAACGCGACCTGCGAGCGCCCGTCGCCGCTGCGAAAATAGGCGCGCACCCGCACCCTCAAATCCTTCGCCTTGCCAACGTAGATCACCTTGCCGCCCTTGTCGCGCATGAGATACACGCCGGGCCGGGAAGGCAAAGTGTCGAGTTTTTCTTCGAGGACTGCCATAGGAGAAGCTGTCAGCTAAGCGAATTATAGCATAGAGCAGAGTTCTGCGGCTCATCAACCTGCTAACAACGCTTGGGCTGACTGTTGCGAGCGTCCGTGCTGCAAGCTGACATCGCCTTGACCTTCTTAACAGCATGGTGCTAGCCTGCGCAGCAGTAAACGGAGGTGCTCCATGCGAGTTTCAGCCGGAATCCTTGCCGTCCTTGCGCTACTGGCTTCCGCGGCATCTGTCTCCGCCGAGGAGCGGATGCGGCTTGCCTGGGCGGGTGTCAGTCCCACCAACAGCCCGATCTGGACGATTCAGGACAGGAAGCTGCTGCAGAAGCAGGGCGTCAACCCTGAGATCATCGCCATCAGCGCCAGTCCCACGGTCCTCCAGGCGCTGTTGGCCGGCGAGATCGACGCGGCAAGCATCTCCGTGACCACGCTGACCAGCTCCCGCCTCGCGGGCGCGGACACGGTGATGATCCTCGGCGTCGTGCCGACGTTCGTGGACCATATCGTCTCGGTGGCGGGCATCACCCGGGTGGAACAGCTCAAAGGAAAGGTTGGCGGCGTCAACCGCCTCGGCAGCACCTCCGACCTGGGGCTACGCCTCGCGCTGAGGAAGCTGGGCATCGAGCCGGATAAAGACGCGAAGATCCTCCCCGTGGGAGGGAACCCCGAGCGCTTCGCGGCGCTGTCGAAAGGGCTGGTGCAATTCACCATCATGCCCGAGCCTTTTGTACGCCAGGCGGAGAATCTCGGCTTCAGAAACCTCTTTAACATCGGCTCGCTGAACATCCCCTTCTGGTGGAACGGCATCCTGACGAGGGAGGCCATCGCGAAAACGAAGCGGCCTCTGTTGATGAAGCTCGTGCGGGCGATGGTCGAGGCGATCCATATTTTGAAGACCGACAAGGAATATGCCAAAGCGATGTTCGCCAAGAATCTCGGAATCACGGACCCGGAAGGGCTCGAGCGAGCGTACCGTGACTACAGCTCGGTCTTCCCAGAAACGCCCTACCCCGTCCCGGAGGGAGTAAAAACGATGCTCGACGACATGGCGCCGCGCAATCCGAAGGCTGCGGCGGCGGACCCGAAAGTCTTCGTCGATCTGACCTTCGTCAAAGAGCTGGAAGACTCCGGCTTCATCAGGCAGCTTTATAAGAGATAGGCGTGAGACGCCAGACACCGTGTTCGTGTCACTTCGAGGCCGCCCTCCCAAGTTTCGCGCCCGTGTTCGTGTTTCTTAGGTTCGAGCAAGAGTCGCGAGCACGGCATTTGTCCGAGCACGAGCACGGTTCGATTGGGCCTTTTTCAACGGCCTGCTTATTGCCCGCTGCGTTTAAGGAACAATAGCACGCCGACGGCGATCGCGCCGACGCCCGCCCACTGCGGGATATTGACAGTTTCCTGCTGCTTGACCGCAAATTCCAGCGGCCCCAGCCTGGTCTGGTGGGTCTCCTTGGTGTAGCTGAACTTCCCGTAAACCAATCCGAGGGTACCCGCGACGATCAGGGCTAACGCGACGATTTTAATTGCGCTCATATCTCTCCGCCTCCCTGAGATTCTACGGCCCCTTCACCACCCACTGGCGCCAGAGCTTTTCGTAATGCCCGATCTTGTCCATGTACTTGACCGGATCGACTAGGACGAACTCGAATCCTTCCCGAAGACTGGGAGGATCGGGAGTCAGCTCCGGGTGGGTGGGAATCCGGCCGGCCTCGCGAATCAGTCTCTGACCGCCGTCCTTACCGAAAAGAAAATCTACGAAGAGCATCGCAGCGTGCGGGTGAGGCGCGTTCCTGGAAAGCGCGGCGGCGTTTCCCTTTCCCACGACTGGCTGCAGATTGGTCGAATCGACCGGCGCTCCTTTGCGCTGCTCGCGCGGAAAGTGGTGGCTGTACGCGTTGGGCGATAACGGGTCTTCCCCGGCCAGGATCAGTTGGGCCATCAGGGTGTGGCCGCTCCTGATATTCGCCGCTTGCGTCCCGAGCTTTTGGAAGAAGGACTTGCCTTTCTCCTCCCCCCAAAGCTCCATCAAGGTCAGGAACCACTCGGTCTGCTCCCGTTCGAGCGACATCTTTCCCTTCCACTTGGGATCAAGAAGCTCCTCGTAACGCCGGGGCGCTTCCGCCGCCTTGACCAGCCGGGTGTTGTAGCCCAGGACGATCATGGTGACGCGGCTTGCCACCCAAAATCCCTGCGGTTGGAGGAATCGCTTATCGAATTTTTCCGTCACCGGCGTGTGAAACGGCTGGAGCGTGCTCTTGCGGCGAAGAAATTCCATCTGCGGCTCGTCGATATCGACGATGTCGGCGACGGTTCTTCCGGCCTGATATTCCGCCATGTAGCGCTGCAATGCCCGCTCGGTCGTCAACCGGACCAGTTTGGGTTTGATGGTGGGATAGCGCTTCTCGAACATGTCAACCACTCGGGTCGAGTCGCCCGCCGACATCGAGGTGTACCACACCACCTCTCCCTCGCTTTTGGCTCCCTGTTCAAGTTTGGCTTGCCGGTCCGCGCCGCGGTAACGAGCAATATCCGCAACGCCCGCCGCCAGTGCTGTGTTGAGCGCCAACGCCAAACCACAGACGAGAACGCAGCCCACTCCGAACAGCTTCATGCTTTTTCTCTCCAAAAACCCGCGCTTGTATGAACGGCCGATACTACAAGCGGTCATCAAGCCATGTCAAGTTAGGTGCCTTCTTCAGCCGGAGGCTGATCCGCCTCCGGCGGAGCCTTCTGCCTTGACGAAGCAACAAGCGCGGTGTAGTCCTGCTACTGACAGGAGGGCTACCTCATGGGAAAAACCTATGCAACCTTGTTAATTGCGATTTTCGTGAGCGCGGGCCTGCTTATCTCCGCGCACCCGGCCCTGGCGCAAGAGCGCATCCGCATCGCCTGGGCGGGAGAAAGCCCGGCCAACAGCCCGATCTGGGTGGTGCAGGAAAAAGGCTTGCTGAAGAAGCAGGGCTTGACGCCTGAAGTCATCCGCATCTCCGCCAGCCCGATAGCGCTGCAGGCGATGTTGGCAGGTGAGGTGGACGTGATCGTTACTTCAGTCACTACGCTGGTAAGCTCCCGGTTAGCCGGCGCGGATATCGTGATGGTGCTCGGCATGGTTCCCACTTTCGTCGATCACATTATCTCCCTGCCGACGATCACCGGCGTGGAGCAGCTCAAGGGAAAGATGGGCGGCGTGAATCGTCTGGGCAGCACGTCGGACCTGGGACTCAGGCTCGCCTTGCGAAAGCTCGGCGTCGATCCGGAGAAGGACGTCAAAATCATCACGGCGGGAGGAAATCCGGAGCGCTTCGCGGCGCTCTCCAAAAGTATCGTTCAGTTCACGATCATGCCCGAGCCGTTCGTGCGCGAGGCGGAGAAGCTGGGGTTTAAAGACCTGCTCGACATCGGCTCGTTGAAGATTCCGTTTTGGTGGAACGCGGTGCTGACGCGCGAAGCCATTATCAAAGCCAAGCGTCCGCTTTTCACTAGATTCGCGCGCGGCATGATGGAGGCGGTCCACTTCATCAAGACGGACAAGGAAGGCGCCAAGGCGATCTTCAGTAAGAATCTGAGAATCACCGACCCCGAGAGCCTGGAACGGGCGTGGAGGGCCTACAACACGGTGTTTCCCGAAAATCTCATGCCCACCCCGGACGGTGTGAAGACGATGCTCGACGATCTCGCGCCGCGCAATCCGAAAGCCGCCGCCGCCGACGCCAAGGCATTTGTCGACATGAGCCTGGCGCAGGAGATCGAGGCATCCGGATTTCTCAAGCAGCTTTATAAGAAGTAGGGAGAACGAAAGAGTTTTGAGTTCTAGGTTTTCAGATTTGAGTTGGTAAATCGAAAATCTAAAATCCAAAATCGAAAATCGGGAGGGGCAGGATTGATGGCGGGTACGAATGGAGATGAACATCCCGGACTGCGGCCGGGACTTGGAAGATTGAAGGGACGGGTGGCGATCGTTACCGGCGCCAACAGCGGCATCGGCCGTGCCACGGCGCGTGTGTTCGCGCGCGAAGGAGCGAAGGTCGTCTGCTGCGATATTCAGGAAACCGTCACCCCCCGAGTGGACAAACTCATCGAACTGGACGGCGGAGAGGCCCTCTTCGCCCGCGTGGACGTGACGGTTCAGGCGGACTGCGACCGGATGGTAGCCACCGCGCTGGAGAAGTTCGGCGACCTCCACATTCTTTTCAATAACGCCGGCGGCGGCATCCGCAAGATGATCCACGAGTTTACCGACGACGAGTGGAACTTCATCGTCAACTTGAACCTGAACGGCATTTTTCGCGGCGTGCGCGCCGCGATCCCGCACTTTCTCAAGATGAAGCGCGGCAACATCGTCAGCACCGCCTCGACCTTCGGACTCCTGGCGAGCGAGAAATATCCGGCCTATTGCGCGACCAAAGCCGCCATCGTGAACCTGACGCGCCAGATGGCTCTCGACTACGGACCGAGCGGCATCCGCGTCAACTGCGTCTGCCCCGGCAGCGTCGAGACGCCGCGCTTCCGTGGATTCCCGCCGCGCCCCAACCCGGGATTTACCGACGCCGAGCGCGCCCGCATGGCAAGCAGCAACAAGGCGCTGCTCAGAATCGCGCAGCCGGAAGAGATCGCCTACGGCGTCCTCTTTCTCGTCTCCGACGAATCCTCCTTCGTCACTGGCCACGCCCTGGTCATCGACGGCGGCCAGACGATCGACGCGTAGCCGGGTTGCCGCATGGTAGAGTGCGGTGAGAATCTGGGATCGTGCACGAGGAAGGTTCGCTTTCGCATCAACGCGGGATATGCAATGGCAGGATCTTTCCCCGCGGGCTGGCATGGGGGACCGCCCGTCGCACTCTGAGCGTTCCCGCCGCTTGCCAAATCTTCGTCTGGAACTGATTGCTCCGCGAGCCCCGGCCCAACTCCTCCTGAACCCGCGCAAGCAACCTCTGCTCCTCCACGTCTCCCACCTGCGGATGGACGACCAAGGTCAGCCGCGTCTGACCGTTCGGATCTTCCTCTTCCACGAGCTGGTAGTCCCCCGGTCCTCCGCCGAACTCTGAAGGCAGCGCATTTTCCAGCAGTTCGAACAGATCGCCGTAGAAATAGTTCATCCCCTCACTGGTGAATTTCTCGAAGCTCCTGATGTGGTGAACGTGGAGGGTCAGGCCCAATTTCTCCAACGCGCAGCCGCACTCTCTTCTCTCCAACGTCGCATAGTCTCCGTTTTCCACATTGAGAAGAACCCGCGAAGCGGACGGGTGGAGCGTAGTGCAGAGAAGCGGATGAATAGCGGGGCCGTTAGCGCTAAGAGGCTTCGGGTGGGGGATAAGCGCCAGCCTGTGTTCATTGACGTGAATCTCGTCCGTGTGAAGCGGGTTGGCGCAACCGAGGCCGACATTTCCTCCGCCGGTAAAGGAATAACGAGGGATCGTGCTTGCCCCGACGCGCTCGATAATCTCGTGCTTTGATTCTGTGAATGGCTCCCCGCTTACGACGAATTTCGTTCCTTTGAGAGCCGTTCCCATCTCCCAGGCCCCGCGCGCGATCTTGGCTGCATTGCTGGCTGTGGTTCTTATGCAGCAAGGCTTCCCTTCCGCCTGCTTCTGCAGGACCCAACGGACAATCGGCCGCATGTCCGTGCCGTCCACGAACTCCGGCCTTGGAAACCCCGGGCCAAAACACCTTCCCAACAGCACCATCATATACGTGACGAGCAAATAGTAGCCGTGCTCCAGCCGGTTGTGGATGGGGTTCTTGCGGGCAAACCAACGGTCGGTCGCGATTCCAATCTGTGCGTTGTGCAGCAGATTGTTCACGCCGCCGCTTGCGGGGAGGATAGGGTCGTATACGGCATGAGCATGGGACAACAGGTTATGGGCGTGGTAAAGCACGCATACCGGGAAGGTCCCCGTGGCAAGCTCATCGACTGTGCGGTGAGAGCTGGTCGGATGACTGCTTGTGCCGCTGCTCCGAACGACGAATCCGACAGGCGATCCGGTCGCGCCAAAGTCCCCCGGGGAAACCGAGAAAGAACGACCGCCCCGCACGATCGCTTTTCTCCCCCGAAACTCATCCGAGGTGACGTACACTCCTTCTTCGGCCAACCGGCTTAAAGTCGCCTCGAGCCCGTGCCGACGGACCTGCGCCTGGAGATCGCTGAAATCGCATCCGGCGATTTCCAGCAGCTTTCTATAAGGGCTGTTCGCGCGCTCATAGACGCGGGCTCTTGCCAGTTCCAAAAAATTCTCATGTCGGCGATCCAGCGCCCGCCTGATCGCATCTTCAGCCTGCTGCACGGTCACCCGCTCGCCGAGCAAAGCCGGCAAGGCCATGCCGAGCGAGACGACTTCTTGAAGCCGTGACTTTATTTCCCGGTACCGTCTCTTTACGGTTTGCATGCTTGTATCGCTGGTTGTGTTTACCGACCTCGGTGCCCTACATCAGGCCGGCGCATGATGGCGACAGCTATATAGCATTTTCCCACCCGCGCCGGGTAGCTTTTTTAGGCCTTTGACATCGTATCCCTTCACGCCACACGTGCATGCCCGGATTGCTTCCTTGGCCGCTCTCGATTAGGATCGACTGGACTGTATTCAAGGAGAAATCATGAATCAACCCAAACGTAAAATGATCGTCGCGGCTGTGGCGGTTTTCGCCCTGGCCGGGCTGTCTCAAATCGGCCTGGAGAGCTACGCTGAGGCCCGGGCCGGCGGCGGCGCTTCGGGCGGCGCCCGCGGCTCCAGGAGTTACCAGGCGCCGGCCAGGCCGTCCCAGCCCGGCCCGTCCCAAGTTCGTAGAGAAGCAACTCCTCTGCCGCAACAGCCCGGCGCGCTCGCGCCGCAATCCGGCGGTTTTATGCGCGGCCTTGCCGGCGGGATCATGGGAGGATTTCTCGGCTCCATGCTGTTCTCCGGCATGGCGCACGCCGGAGGGGGCGGCGGGTTGGGCGGCAGCGGCTTCGGCCTATTTGAGATTCTGCTGATCGCCGGCGCGGGTTATTTCCTCTATCGCAAGTTTCGCGCGCCCGCTCCCGCAGGCGCGACCGGCTACGGCGCGATGCGATATCAAAATACCGGCGATTATGTCATGGGCAACGCCTCCGTCAGAGAAGACGTTCGGCCCGCCGAGCTCGATTTTGGAACCATTCAAATGATGGACCGCAGTTTCAACCCAACCCGGTTTCTCAAAACGGGCCAGGATCTCTTTTTCAAAATACAGGGCGCATGGAATCGACAGGACACGGCGGCGCTCGGCTCGCTCTGCGGGGCGGAATTGATGCAAACCTGGCAGCGCGAATTGACCAATCTCCACGCGCGCGGGCGGAAAAACCGCCTGGACAATATCGCGCTCAGCTCCAGCGAGATCACCGAAGCCTGGACCGAGGCGGGACAGGACTATATTACGGTTCGCCTCCAGGCCAATCTGTTGGACTATACCGTGGACGAAACGACCAGCGCGGTGGTCGAGGGCAGCAACTCCGAGCCGGTTGAGTTTGAGGAGTTCTGGACTTTCAGCCGCCCCGTCGGTCCCAACTCCTGGAAGTTATCGGCGGTACAGCAGGCGTGAGTCTCATCCCTCATCCCCTACTCCGCGCGCCAGCAGCGGATTTTTGAGCCCCAGCTCGCGCTCTTCGATTTCGCGGATGCGGTCACGCAGCCCGGCGGCGCGCTCGAATTCGAGATTGCCGGCAGCCTGCTTCATCTCTTTTTTAAGGCGCTCGATCAGCCGCGTCGTCTCTCTCGGGTCGTAACTCTCTTCCTTCTCCTGCACCAACGGCACCGTCACGTAATCGGCCTCGTACGCTTCCACCAGCGACGCGCCGAGGGAGCGGATGACGGTCTGCGGCGTAATGCCGTGCTTTTTATTGTAGGCCGACTGCAGGCGGCGCCGCCGGTTGGTCTCGTCGATCGCCCGCTTCATCGAGTCGGTCATCGAGTCGCCGTAGAGGATGACGGCGCCGTGGACGTTGCGCGCGGCGCGGCCGATGGTCTGGATCAACGAGCGCTCCGAGCGCAGGAATCCTTCTTTGTCCGCGTCGAGAATTCCCACCAGCGAGACCTCCGGCAAATCCAGCCCTTCGCGCAAGAGGTTGATCCCGACCAGCACGTCGAACGTCCCCTTGCGCAACTCGCGGAGGATCTCCACCCGCTCCAGCGTCTCGATATCCGAGTGGAGATAGCGCACTCTGACGTTGAGATCCTGATAGTAGTCCGTCAGGTCTTCCGCCATGCGCTTGGTCAGCGTCGTCACCAGCACGCGCTCGTTGCTCTCGGCTCGCTTGCGGATCTCTTCGAGCAGGTCGTCCACCTGCGTCCGCGCCGGCCGCACCGTGACTTCCGGATCGATCAGCCCGGTTGGACGGATCAGCTGCTCGACGACGACGCCTTCGCTCTTGGCGATTTCATATTGCGCCGGCGTCGCCGAAACGTACACCGCCTGATTCACGATCGCCTCGAACTCCTCGAAGTTGAGCGGGCGGTTGTCCAGCGCCGAGGGCAGGCGGAAGCCGTATTCCACCAGCGTCTGCTTGCGCGAGCGGTCGCCGCGGTACATGCCGCCGATCTGCGGCACCGTCACGTGGCTCTCGTCGATGAACAGGAGGAAATCGTCGGGAAAGTAGTTGAGCAGCGTCGGCGGCGCTTCGCCGGGCTTCCGCCCCGTGAGATGGCGCGAATAATTCTCGATGCCGGGACAAAAGCCCATCTCACGCAATAGCTCCAGGTCGTAGAGCGTGCGTTGTTCGAGCCGCTGCGCTTCCAAGAGTTTGGCCTCAGAGCGCAGCTCCGCCAGCCGCTCCGCCAGCTCCACGCGAATCCCCTCGACCGCCAGCCTCATCCGATCCCTGGTCGTCACGTAGTGGCTCGCGGGATAAATCGCGGCCTTGGCGACCCGTCGCTGGGCCTGGCCGCGGATCGGATCGATCTCCACAAGCCCTTCGATCGTGTCGCCAAAAAATTCGATGCGCACCGCCGAGCTGTCCTCGTAAGCCGGAAAGACCTCCACGACGTCGCCGCGCACGCGAAAAGTCCCGCGGTGAAAATCGTAATCGCTTCTCTGGTAGTGGATATCGACGAGCCTTCTCAGCACGCGGTCCCGCTCGATCTCCATCCCCTTTTCCAGATAGACCATCATGTCGAAGTAGGCTTCGGGGGAGCCCAGGCCGTAGATGCAAGAGACGCTGGCGACGATGATCGCGTCGCGCCGCTCCAGCAGCGCCTTGGTCGCGGAGTGTCTCAGCTTGTCGATCTCGTCGTTGATCGAGGCGTCCTTTTCGATGTAGGTGTCGGTCGACGGCACGTAGGCTTCCGGCTGGTAGTAGTCGTAGTAGCTGACGAAGTAGCGCACCGCGTTCTCGGGAAACAGCTCTTTGAATTCGTTGTAGAGCTGCGCGGCGAGAGTCTTGTTCGGCGCCATCACCAGCGCCGGCCTGTTCACGCGCGCGATCACGTTGGCCATGGTGAAGGTCTTGCCGGAGCCGGTGACCCCGAGTAGCACCTGGTGTTTTCGTCCTTGCTCGATCGCCTGCGCCAGCTTGTCGATCGCCTGCGGCTGGTCGCCCTGCGGCTTGAAATCCGACAGCAAATGAAACCGCCCTTCTCCCCGCTCCGGCGCCATAGTGAGGAAAATACCAGGGCGGGCGCAGAGCGGCAAGCTTGCAACCGCGGAGCGGAAGGACTAAGTTGCAATTATTCCCGTGATGAGGCGCTATGCGTAACCTACAAAGCTCGAAACTGGTCGCCGCGTTCTTCGCCGCGCTGTTGTGCGCCTCTTCCGCCGGCGCGGAACCCAAAAAACTCAGGCTCGGCTACGTCGGCTGGGAGGTGGGGGCTGCCATCGCCTACGTCGGGCTCGACGGCGGCATCTTCAAGCAGTACGACATCGACGTGGAGGAGGTCTTCATCCGCGATCTCTTCGGCGGCGGCGTTCAGTCTTTGATCGGCGTCGATTTTCTGGTCGGCTTCGGCAACCCGCTGGGCTTGATCCAGCCCATTATTTCCGGTTCTGATATCGTTTCCCTGCTCGCGCACGTGAGCGCGGAGCCGTATGCGATGGGGGTTTCATCCAACATCAAGAGCGTCCGAGACCTCAAAGGCAAGCGCATCGGCGTCTCGCAAGTGGGCGGTCGCTCCGATCTGGTCGCCCGCGTGATGCTGCGCCGCGCGGGCCTCGATCCGGTCAAGGACGTGCAGTTCGTGTCGGCGGGGTTCGGCCCCAACCGGGTCGCGGCGCTGGCGAAGGATTTGATCCAGGGAGCGCCGTTGAATTTCCAGTTCGCCGCCGAGGCGAAAAAATTCGGCGTCAAGATTCTCGACCCGAAAGAGGTTCCCATCATCACCGCGCTGCTGATGACGACCCGCTCGATGATCAAGAAGGACGAGGAGACGGTGCGGCGCTTCGTGAAGGGCTACGTGGCGGCGATCCACTACTTTCTGACGCGGCGAAAGGAAAGCATTGCGATCATCAAGAAGTATTTGAGCAGCTCCGAGGGGAGCGCCATCGAGACTATGTACGAGACCTTCGCCGCCCAGTTGAAACCGCTGCCGCTTCCCGACAAGGAAGCCACGCAGGCGATGATCGACGCGATCGCGACGGTGGACGTAAAATCGAAGACGATCAACCCGTCGGACCTGTTCGACTCGCGCTTTCTGGAAGAACTGAAGGCCAGCGGCTTCGTCGAAAAGCTCTACGTCGAAAAGATCAGTCTATAAACACCGCAGCAACACCTGTCTTTGTCCGCCTTCTGCGTCGCTCGATGCTCGTCGTCATACTCCCCTTTTGAATTCGCCGCCCACCATTCGATCCGCGCCTCGGCGAGTTGTGTTAAGATAGGCCTTGACAGAGTTTTTGGAAATGAGGAATATTGCATCCGCTTCCGCGTCAAATGGATTATAGAACTGTCCGCGATAATCCGCCGGGTTTTCTATGAATGGACCGTGCATGGACACCGGCCAAGCTTGCGCGCCGAACGTGGGTCCGAACGACCGGGTGGTGCTGTTTGACGGCGTTTGCCGCTTGTGCGGCGCGTGGGCGAAATTTCTGATTCGATTCGATCGGCGGCGTGTCTTCAAGCTCGCGACGATGCAGTCCGATCAGGGAAAGAGGATACTTGAGTGGCATGGCTTGCCGACCGACAGCGGCGAGAGCATGATCCTGATCGAAGGCAGTCACATGTACGCAAAGTCAAGCGCGTTCATTCGCGTCATGGCACGGTTCCCTTTGCCGTGGAAACTCGCCAGTGTTGTGTGGCTCATTCCGCGCGTGATTCGCGATTGGCTCTATGACCGCGTGGCGCTTAACCGATATGCGATCTTCGGCAAGCATCAATCCTGCGTGCTGCCCACGCCCGATCATGAGCGCCGGTTCCTGGTTGCCGATGAGCCGGATCGAAGGAGGTCGAATGCGCATCTCTAAACCATTTTGCCGCGCTTGTTTGAATTGGCGGGAGGTGACGCGGAAACGTTCGTTTTACGGTGCAAGCGTCAGGGTCGGCCGACTCTGACGCGACAAACGGTCCGAAAGGAGGCCAGGTATGAAGAATTCATTAGCCATGCTCGCCGTGACTGCCATTCTGGTTGGAGGAGGGCCGGCGTTTGTGAGAGAGGTCCATGCCGGTCCCCTGGTGCAAGTCGTGGAGCTCAGCGGGTACCGCCCTCGCTTTGACCTTTCCCCGGATCCGCTTTTCATACGGTACATGCTGATCGACCCCAGCAACGCGGTGCCCGCCGACGGCTTCGAGCCGCTCGATCCCATAGCGGTCCTGATGCTGTTTATCGGCGGCAACGGGAAGTTAAATTTAGCGTTGTTGCAGCAAAATACCGGCTCGACCAACTTCGTTGCGCGGACCCGCTATCACTTTGCGGCGGAACGGTACGTCGTGGCCCTGGTGGATGCCGCTTCGGACTTTCTCGACCTCGGTGAAGGCTTAACGGGACATCGCCAGCCCCACCAGTTGCACGGCGATAAGTACCTGCTGGATCTAGAAGCGGTGATGAGTGATCTCCGCACCCGCTACCGTGCTCTCCCTTTATGGGCAGTTGGAACAAGCCGCGGAACGATCGGCGCTGCGGTGGCCGCGGCCTACGCCGCCGCGCCGCCGGACGGGATCGTGCTCACTTCCTCGCTCACCGGACCGAGCGGTGCGGGAGACTTGCAGACCGTTGACATAGAATCGATAAATGTTCCGGCTCTCATTGCGGCTCATCAGGGCGACGCATGTCCGGCAACGAATCCGGGAGACGCCACGGCTCTCAAAAATCGCTTTACGTCCTCTCCGCTAGCCGAGCTGGTGACCTTCACCGGCGGCAGCGCCCCCTTATCGGGCCCCTGCGATCCCCTTTCCCCCCACGGCTTCTTCGGCATTGAGCAGAAGGTCATCGGGGCGGTCACGAAGTGGATCAAAAAGGCCGAAAAGTGAAATATGGTTCGCCTCAACGCAAGCCTCTGACGATCGCCTCCAGTCGCGCCGTCACCAAACGGCCGGGATGGCGGAGGATAATGCTGGCGGCGGAGGGCGAGATCGGCCTGCCGAAGAGGCTGTAGCGCTCGCCGTTCTCCCCCTGGTTGTTGGCCCACTCGGCGAACTCTTCCGGGGTGGGCGGATGGCCGATGTCGCGGGCGCAGCGGCGGACGATGAAGCCGAGCATCATCCGGTTGCGGTCGCTTATGCTTCTCGTCGTGTCGGCCATGCAATTTTCGATTGCCGATTTTAGATTTCCGATTGGGGATCCGACTCCCTTAATCTTAAATCTAAAATCCAAAATCTAAAATTCATTAGTCGTCCATGTGGGTCGTAGCCTTCATGTGCTTATCCACCGTCACATAACCGCGCCACTGCTCCACCATCCAATAGCGGACGCCGAACTCGAATCTCAGCTCCTTCATGTCGACGTCGTTGGGGTTGAAATGCTGGTGGTGCATCATCCCCGGCGGCACGTGCACCGCGTCGCCCTGCACCCAATCGTATCTCTTGCCGCCGATTTCCGAGTAGCCGCCGCCTTCCAGCGCGTAGAGATAGGCTTCCGGATGGGCGTGGCTGTGGCTCTTCGTGTGCGCCAGATCGACGAAGATCGAGCTGATCGCCACCGCCGTCGCCTTAAAACCGTTCTGCTTGCCGCTGCGCCCCATGAGAAAATAGGTCGCGCCGTGCTTGCTCTCGTCTGACTTCTCGAATTGCTCCTGATGCATCGCGATGCGCCGCCCATCGAGCGGCCAGCACTGCGATTCTTCACGCGGCGCTTTTGCGAGCGCCGCGGCGTCGTTCTGTCCCGCGTCTTCGATCTGCCGCATCGGACCCATGCGGATGAAGGATTCGAGCGGCCAGGCGAGGCCGGAGATGTAGGCGACCGGCTCCTTCCCGGTGTTGAAGAGCTGATGCGTGGAACGGTGCGGCACATGGAAGATCGTGCCGGGATGAAAATCGTAGCGGTTGTCGTCGAGCATCATGAAGCCTTCGCCGCGCTCGACGTAGATCGCCTCTTCGCCGTGAACATGTTTGCCCGTGTGCCAGCCGGCCGGAATCTCCGCCCTCATCAACAGGCTGCCGCCCGTGGGAAATCCGGTCTCAGGGGCGATCATGAGGGCAGCCTTGGCGTCCTGCCTGGTGCGAACCCAAGTCAGGTCGTTCCCTCGCGCGACGCGCGCCGCTTCATTCACCGTTTTGTCGTTTTGTTCCGATTGATCCAACCACTTCTGATAAAAATCCTGCATCTAACCTCCAGTTCGTTCGTCTCGATTCGCTTCGAGAAAAACTATCCGATGGTCCAAGGCATGTCAATGAGAGAAACGGTTTTCTTAGGATAGATTTTTGAAGCGTTGGCGGGGATCAGGCAGGCACCGACCTCGCCGGCACGAAGCTACAGCATCCGCAGCAATTTCCCATAGCCATTGATCTTCTCCCGCATTCCGATCGCTTTGAAGGCGACGTAGAGCTGCGAGGTGATGTTCGCGATCACCGGCAGGCCGAGATCGGTCTCGATATCTTCGATCACATCGACGACTGGAAAGTTGGCGCAGGGGATGAAAATCCCGTCCGCATGACCCGCCTCCCCAACTGCCCGCTTTGCCGCGCGATAGATGTCGCCGGTCGAAGCCACGCTGGTCTCCGTGAAATTTCCGCCGAGACTGACGACCGACGCGGCCTCGAAGCTCCATGCCTTGAGATACTGCACCAGCTTCTCGTTAAGATCCGGCGGATAGGGATTGACGATTGCCAGGCGGGAAACGCCAAGATCTCTGAAGGCGTCCATCGCCGCCACGATGCTGGTGGTGCAGGGAACTCCGGTGATCTTTTCGAGTTTACCGATGAGGCTCGTCTCGAAGCCTTTGCCCTGAGACAGCACAAGCGGCGCGCCGCCGTGGATGATAAAGTCGCAGAAGCGCCGGCCCAGCTCGCGCGCGCAGGCTTCCAGTTGCCCGAGCGCCTCCTTGTAAGCTTCATCCTTCCAACCGCCCACCATGCAGGCCACGCCGACCAACCCCACACCCTTGGGTACGATGCGGTAGAAATCGTAGGCGTTGAGCTCGATGACCGACGGCGAGATGTACCCGATTCTGGCGCGATAACCGAACATGGCTTTCTCCTTACGCTCCGCCTTTCGCCCCCTGGGCTGAGCCCGGGTCGAAGCCCTTCTTCCGTAAAAACTCATCTACCACATCTTTCGCCGCCCGTCGCGCGCCGTCGACCTCGAAGTTCAATTGCCTCATCTCTTCCACCGAAATCAGGCCGCCGAGGGCTTGCAACGCCGCGCGAAGCTCCGGACGGCGCTTGAGCGTCTCCTGACGCACGACCGGCACGGCGTCGTACGGCGGAAAATAGCGGCGGTCATCTTCCAACTGAAACAGATCGTGGCGCGCGATTAATCCGTCTGTCGAATTCCCCGCGATGAGATCGACCTGCCCGTCGACCAGCGCGCGGTACGTCAGCGATAGATCCATCTCGCGCAGCTCTGAAAACTTAAGACCGTAGCTCCGCGCGAACCCCTCGTAGCCGTCCGGCCGCGACATAAAGTCCTGGCCGAAGCCGGCGCGCCACTTGGGCGCATAGCGGGCGGCGTCGGCGATGGTCTTGAGTTTCAGCCGGCGGGCATCGGCGCCGCGAACCAAAATGGCAAACGTATTGTTGAAGCCCACCGGCTCGCTCCATTCGAGGCCGAAGCGCGCGGCGTACTCGTCTTTCACGCGACGATAAACTTCTTTGGGATCGGACAACGGCGGCAGTTTGAGGATCGCGGTCAGCGCCGTGCCCGTGTACTCGACGTAGAGATCGATCTCGCCCGCCAGCAGCGCCTCGTGCGCCAGGCTGCCGCCGAGATCGAAGCGGCGTTGAACTTCCAGCCCGGTCTTGTTTTCAATCGCCTGCGCGACGAGCTCTCCCAGGATGATCTGCTCGGTGAAGTCCTTCGAGCCGACCGCGATCCGGTCTCCCGTCTTCGCCGGAGAAATCGCCAGCGCCAGCCAAACGGCGAGCGCCAAGACGATCGCGCCGAGCGTGATCCACGTTCGCCAACTTCGCAGCCAACCGCCGACTCCCCTGCCAAACACGCGCTCCACCCAGCCGAGGAGAAAGTCCGCCGCCAGCGCCATGACCGCCGCCGGGACGGCGCCGGCTAATATCAGCGTATTGTCGTTCATTCGGAGACCGCGAAAGATGTATCGTCCGAGGCCGCCCGCGTCGATCGCCGCGGCGATGGTCGCGGTGCCGACGGAAATAACCGTCGCGACGCGGACTCCGGCGATGATGACGCCGAGCGCGAGCGGGATCTCCACCTGAAAGAGCAGCTGGCGGCCGGTCATCCCCATTCCCTTTCCGGCTTCGCGGATCGCCGGATCGACTCCGCTGATCCCGGTGAACGTATTGCGCACGATCGGCAGCAGCGCATAGAGCACCAGCGCCACGACTGCCGTGCGCGCGCCGATGCCGCCGACGAGACGGATCTGAAAGAGATAGATATTGAGCGGAATGAGAAAACCGAACAGCGCGAGGCTCGGCACGGTCTGCATGACGTTGGCGAAACCCAGAATCGGCTTGCTCGCCGACGGCCAGCGCGTCAGCAAGATGCCGAGCGGCACGCCGATCAGGATGGCGATGCCGGTGGAAACGCCGACGAGAAAAAGATGTTCGAGCGTGAGCGTCAGAACTTCGGCCCGATGGTGCAGCAGAAATTCCCAGAGATTCATGCCGCGCCCGCCGATGAATCGGGATTGGCCAGACAGGCGACGAAGGCCTGGACCTCAGGCTCTCGCGACGCGAGAAAGTCGGCCGGCTTGCCGAGCAGCACCACCTTCCCGTCCTTGAGCAGGGCGATGCGCGAGGCTAAAAGAAACGCCTCGCCCACGTCGTGGGTGACGAAGACCATCGTCTTGCAGAGCCGCTTTTGCAGCGAGCGGAACTCCGCCTGGATCTCTCGCCGCGTGATCGGATCGAGCGCGCCGAAAGGCTCGTCGAGCAACAGGATCGGCGGGTCCGCCGCCAGCGCGCGCGCGACGCCGACCCTCTGGCGCTGGCCGCCGGAAAGCTCGCGCGGATAGCGCGCCGCGAAGCGCTCCGGATCGAGTCCGACCATTTCGAGCAGCTCCAGCGCGCGCGCGCGGATCTTCTCCCCTTCCCAACCTTCGAGACGCGGCACGACGCCGACGTTGTCCTCGACCGTGAAGTGAGGAAATAGGCCGATCTCCTGGATGACATAGCCGATGCGCCTTCTCAGCCGGATCGGGTCCCAGTCGGTCGTCCGCTTTCCCTCGATGACGACCTCGCCGCCCGTCGGATCGAGCAGGCGGTTGATGAGCTTCAGCGTCGTCGTCTTGCCGCAGCCGCTCCGGCCCAGGAGGACGAGCGTCTCCCCGGCGCCCACTTGCAGGTCGAGCGCGTGGAGCAGCGTCCTGCCGTTCGGCAGGCGGAAGCTCACGCCGCGAAAGTCGATGGCTTGGCGATCCGCTTCCGCCATCAACTCGATTTCCCGCCGCGGCTGCTACTAGACATCACGCGCATTTTTCCTTTATAGTCGCAGGGATAATGAAAAAGCAAAGCCGGCCTTCTATCTTTTCATCCGCCCAAAGAGATCTCTGGCGCGCGGTGGATTCTTCCATCTGGACATTCGACGCGGATCGCCTCAGGCGGGATCCGGCTCTCCCGGTTTTGCAGACGCTGCTAGACCAGCCGCGCTGGTTGGAAGCGCACCACCTGTACGATGAAACGGGCTCGAAGCTGTTCGAGACGATCTGCGAGTTGCCCGAATATTATCTCACCCGGACCGAGAGCGCCATCCTGGCCCAGAAGGCCGAGGAAATCATTCGCATCGCCCAGGTGGATTGCATCGTGGAACTCGGCGCCGGCACGTCGCAGAAAACGTTATACCTTCTAAAGGAGCAAACCAGGCAGCGACGGGGCGGAACGTTTGCCCCGATCGACGTGAGTCTGTCCAGCTTGAAAGTCGCCAGAGACGCCGTGAAAAAACAGTTTCCCCGGTTAACCTTTCACGGCCTGCACGGAAAATATCAAGACGGAATCGCCGCCATCGACAAGGACCTGCCGACCTTATTTGTCTTTTTGGGAAGCACGGTCGGCAACTTCAACCACTCGGAGCTCATCGGTTTTTTCCAACACCTCTCCGACTCCATGGGCCCGCGCGATTTCTTCCTGCTCGGCGTCGACCGCGTCAAAAAACGCGAGCTTCTGGAAAAAGCCTATAACGACGCCCAGGGAGTCACCGCGAAATTTATTCTCAACGTCTTTGCCAACGTCAACCGGCTGATGGGCGCCAACTTCGACTCGCGGAAGATGCGTTACCACTCCTGGTACAATCCCGAATGGCAGCAGATCGAAATGTACGCCGTCTCCACCGCCGCACAGGAGATTCGCTTCCCGTCCCACGCCGCATCATTCTCATGGCCGAAGGACGACCGCATCCTCGTCGAGATCAGCCGCAAGTTCGACCCCGCGCGCCTCCAGCAGCAGCTTCAATGGTTCGGCCTCAAGCCCGTGGCGCACTTCACCGACCCCAAGGAATGGTTCTCCCTGCTGCTGTTTCACAAGTCTTCTTCTTCCTAAATCGGATTGAATTATGCCGGTCGGCCTTTGCCGACAACAATCGGTGCCATCCAGGATTGACAGGCTCCGTGAATGGCAGGACAATCGCCGCAGCCATTGGAAATATCGAGACCGGAGGATATGTGAAGTCAAGGGTTGCGCCAGGCCCTCTTATCCGAGTCATCGCTCTCGGAGGAATTGGAGCTATCTATTGGGTCGGATATGCCCTTTCGCTATTCGACTATTCCGACGTAGTCGTCATGGCGACCGGGTGGGGCGTTCCAATCTACATTGCCTTTTGGGCGCAGAACGATTCTCAATCATCGGGCTACTGGCCGGCCTTTCATTATGCTTGGTACCTCATAGGATTTTGGCCGATCGCGCTCCCGCACTACCTCATCCGTACGCGCGGGACTCGCGGAATCCCGATATTGGCGCTGTTTGTGCTCCTCCTCACGAGTTGGTTCTGGGGTTATTGGCTCGGAATCCTGGTCGGCTGGTCGCTCGGGTGGTATTCAAGCGAAGCGATTCGCGGACTATGGAACGCCGCACCCTAATAATCTCGGATCCGACAAGGCATGCACTGCAGCCGGGATCGGCGCTTCGAGGGCTAGGCTCAGACTTGCACAAGCGAATAAAGACCAATGGCGGGTGCCG
>Ga0156192_1075_pt1 | contig 58299 bp, 57 predicted proteins | sample RifCSPlowO2_12_FD_107845 | JGI IMG/M metagenome (GOLD analysis project Ga0156192, IMG submission 107845) | Deltaproteobacteria bacterium RIFCSPLOWO2_12_FULL_60_19
AATCTCTGGCCTGCATCAACGCCCAGACGCAACTATTTTACGACTGGATCTTTTCCCGACAGTTTCAGTACACGATCCGTCCGAACTACAAATCGGCGGCGGCGGCGATCGCCCGGGACGAAGTCCCGGACTTAGAGGGGGACGCCGACTACCCGCTGGTTCCGACTCACCAACTTCAGATCGACTTTGACACCGGACCGTTCAGCGGCACGACGGTCGTGTTGCTGATGGTGTACGACGCCAAGCGCTGGTCGGAGGTTTTGCCTTGCCCGCGGCCGGAAACCGTCGCCAAGATGAAGGCGGCGCAAGAGGAAGCTGCCAAAGAAGAGCAAAGACTGCAATCGCTGGCGGCGAACGTGGCCGAGCCGTTGCGCGCGGAGTTGATCGAGCTTATGAAAAAAGGCCGGCGGGTCGATGCCGTGAGGCGATACGCCGTCGTCTCCGGAGAAGATCTGGCGACGGCGAGGCGTGTGGTCGAGCTGCTCATGCCGAGGCAATAATGAGAGGCGCTAATTTTATTGTCTCGGTATCTGCGGTTGCCAGTCTTTGAAATTCCACGTCGCCTGTCTCACATTGGCCGTCAGGGCGGACTAGTGTAGTGTCTCACGCTGTTGGTACCTGATCCTAAGTTCGGCAGGCGAAACGGAGTCTTTTACCACGAAGGACACGAAGAGCACGAAGGAAGAGACAATCATGTTGAAGTCCGGTCACTTTGCTAATCCAGTTCTCCGTTCTTTGTGTCCTTCGTAATACTATCCCTAAAAGTTTTCGTGGCCTGCGCAAATTTTTCGACCGCCCGGAACTCCGGGACGCGGAGATTTACTCGCGCCAAGACGCCAAGAACGCAAAGTTAAAAGATGTTTTTCTTGGCGGCCTTTGCGCCTTTGCGCGAAAACCTCTTCCTTCGTGTCCTTCGTGCCTTCGTGGTGAATCCTACTTTCCTCATTTTGGCTGCGGCTTTGCCGCGCTGTGCGCTTCGTGGTGAATACAGAATCCCTGAAAGATAAGTGCCTTAATTTAAGAGGCACTACACTAGTTGGTTTTGGGAAAGAAGCCGATAACGACGGGCACTTCCGTGGCGCCGGCGACGTATTCTTCGAACTGGCCCGCCCGCAGGTAGAGCTGGGCTGAGCCGCCGCCGTCGAGGTTGAGCAGGTCGCGCGTCTGCAAGCGCCACTGCGCGGCGCCGAACAGCTCCTGCAGCTCCACCCAACTTAACCCGCCGAAGAGACTGTCGGTCACCGCGATGATAAGCCGCTGCTCCCTGTCGATGCCGACCAAAGCGCGCCGGCGCTGCCGTCCCGCGCCGAGCGACACGGTTAAAGAGTCGCCTTTCATCAACAGCAACGGTCCGGCCTGCAGCGCCTCGTCGGCCTGTTCGGGAGTGAATCGGTCGCGGTGGACGATGAAGGGGAGATGGTCTTTAACGGCGAGGATGCCGGTATAGAGAGCGGCGGGAGAGATCTGCGGCGTTACCTCGGACGAGGCGGCCTTGAGAAAGCCAAGCGGCTTGCTGTTTTCGTCGAAGTAGTTGGCGTTGATCGCGGCGATCGCGCCGCTCTTCTCCGCGAGGGTTTTGACGTTGACGCTCTTGACGTTGTATTGCGCGCTCCGCAAAATGCGTGGCGCAATCAGGCGCGTGTCGAAACGCGCGAGCTTGAGATCGATCAATTGATGGGGATCTTCACGCTGAAGCGCCATCTTGCGAAACTCGGCGCCCTTCTGGACGGCCTTCCAGCTTCCCAAATCGGTAACCGCGAGGCCGGGGCTCGATTTGAGCCTGGTTCCGTTGGGCCGTCCCTGGCTCCAGCCGGTGGAGGGCAGAGCGATGAGGAAAAAGAGCAGGGCGAACAAGCTTGATTGGCGGAGTGTCATTGGTCTATACATGATAGCAAAAGGACGCGGGGAGAGAAAACGGTGGCGGTAAAAAAAGGCGGGGTAAATTGTTTCGTTGAACTCGGCGGGGCGCAAGCGTAAACAGGAGGAGGTTCTATGCTGGAGAAGATCTTCGGCTGCGGGCGCGGCTACTCGCTTTTCATATTGCGCGTATTCGTCGGCGTTGTTTTTGCCGCCTATGGCTGGCTCAAGCTTACTAATCTTCAGGGCTTCGCCGGCTTTCTTGAGCAGGCGGCGGGTGTGCCTTTCGCCGGCGTCATGGCGCCCGCGGTCGCCGCGATTGAGTTCTTCGGCGGTTTGGCGCTTGTCCTTGGCGCCAGCACGCGACTTGCGGCGCTCCTCCTCACGGGAGTCATGGTCGTGGCGATGATCACCGTGACGCTCGGGAAAGGCTTTGCCGGCGGCTACGATCTGAACCTTGCGCTGCTCGGCGGCCTGCTGGCGCTGCTGTTGGCCGGCCCGGGAAAGCCTGCTGTCGGAGGGGATTTGTAGAGCTTGGATTTAAGAGATATCGTCGAAAAGTCGTCGTCGGCAATTTTATTTCAACAGGGAGGTGTCCGATGAGAAATTGGACCAGCATGTTTGCGTGTGCGGCGGTCATCCTGCTGTTGGGGGCAGGCTGCGGGAAGGGCGATAAAAGCTCCGCCGAGAGGGACGCCGAAATTAAGAAGACCCTTCAGGAAGGGGTGCAGCGCGAGCAGAAGATGTACGAAGGGATGCAGAAGGGGATGGAGCACATGGAGAAGAGCATGGAGGAGCAAAAAGAAAAGGCAAAGAAATAATCTTCGCCTCCGAGCCATGCCCATCAACCTACAGATGGGAGTCTTCTACGCCCTCCTTGCAGGGATACTGTGGGGAATCGGCCCGTTGCTGCTCAAGAAGGGGATGACGCTCTCCAATGTCAGCGCGGCGACGCTCATCGAGCAGTGCGTCTCGGTCCTCGTGCTTGGAATCCTTGCCGGCTTGCGGGGGGAACTGGTTCAGCTCGACTTCGCGAGCAAAGCCTTCCGGTTCTTTGCCTTGGCCGGGATCATCGGCGCCAGCTTCGGGAAGATCTTCTATTACAAGGGCATCGACACGGTCGGCGCCTCGAAGGCGACTTCGGTCAAGAACAGCTCGCCGCTCCTGACGACAATTTTGGCCGTTGTCTTTCTGGGAGAGGATCTCACGCTTCCGATCGCCCTCGGTGTCGTTTTGATCGTTTTCGGCATCGGGGTGCTTACACGAATGGAGATCAAAGGCGAAGGCCGGCCGAATCGCCTGATATATTTTTTCTATCCGCTCCTTGCGGCGATCTGTTTCGGTATCAATCCGGTCTTCAAAAAGATGGGAATCAACGCGGCGAATCTTCCCACCCTTGGCTCCTTCACCAGCCAAGCCACGGCCCTGGCCGTCATGCTCACAGCGGGGCGCTTGCTTAAGATCAAGCCGAAGTGGGAGCCGATCCCGATGAAGAGCCTCGTCTTGTTTTCCGTCTCCGGGATCACGGAAGCTCTGGGATCGCTGTTTACTTTCTACGCCTTAAGCTACGCGCCGGCGGTGCTGGTCTCGCCGGTCTGGCGCATCTCCCCGCTGGTAACTTTCGTCCTCGCGCGGTTTATGCTGAAAGGGGTCGAGGTGGTGACGCTGACGGACGGCATGGCCGCCTCCCTGATCGTTGGGGGAATTTTTGTTCTCAGTCTGGGCTAAACTTTCTTGGCTAACGCGGATCGCGCGGCGTCATTTCAAAAACCACGCGCTCCAATAGCGGCGGGGAGTCGCGCAAGGTGAGAACGCGCACGCGAAGCTGGTCGTCCACGATCTGCCGCGACTGGCAGGCCAAACGCTCGCCTCCCGCTCTCACTTCTACGGCGGGATTGTTCAGCATGTTTTGGCACCAGTGTTTGCCCTGAACATTGCTCGAAGCGGCGTAGAATTTTCCGTCGAGATAAACCATCCTCAACTCCACCGTCCGCGGCAAGCCGGTGCGCCTGCCGACGGTGGTAAGCTCGCCCACGAAGACGTAACCGTTGCGCAAATTCATGGACTGAATATAGGCTCTCAAAAACTTGTTGGCAAGTTCGGTAAACCAATCCCAGGCCGGTCAAAAAGGTCCCAGATACAAGGCGTGCGAAGGCCTGCGAGCGGAGGCGTACTCCTCCGGTACGTTGACGCGAAGCGGGCCGAGCACAACGCAGCAAATGGGCCTTTTTCAACGGCCTGTTGCAGCCTTGACTACGTTTGGTGCGCAAGATAGCGTTGGCACAACCAAGCCGGGAGAAAAAATATGGAAGCGACGACACCGCAGCTCGGAGTTAAAATGAGCGTCCAAGAGGCCAAGGCGTACGTGGATGGGATCAACGCCAAGGTGGTGCGACGATGGCAGGAGCGCGTCAACCAGGGTCCGTTCATGCGAGGTCTCAGCGACGGCAGCTTGCCGCTGCCGGTAATTCGCCTTTTTTTCAAAAACTGGGGCGCCTTCACGATCGAGATCAACACGCTGATCGCCGCCTCGTACCACAAACATCTCGGTTTTTTTAAGCGGCACGCCGATCTGTTGGGGCCGTTCGGCGCCAAGGTGGCCGATGAATTTATCCATCCGAAGCCGCCGGGCCACGTCCTCGTCATGTTGCAAACCGCCAAGGCTCTCGGACTCTCTGAAGAAGAAGTCCTGCGCCACCCGATGTTGCCGGAGGCGCGCGCGATCCTCGATTTCAAACGCGCTCTCCTGTGGGAAGGGACGGTGGCGGAGTGGTGGTTTTCGATGCTGACGGAAGAGCCGATCGGCCACTGGGCGGCGGCCTGGTACAAAGCTCTGACCCGCCACTACGGCTTTACGCGCGAGCAGGCGATCTATTTTTCCACGCACGAGGAGGCCGATCTCAAAGAGCACGACGACGGCGTGATGGGCCACGGCAGCTTCAACCGGGCGGTGATCGAGCGGGTTCTTCAAGACGGCTATGCCGACGTGCGCGAAGGGTACAACCTGGAATACTGCGCGCTGACCGCGGTCGATCTCTACGGCGTAATGCACCGGGGCGCTTACGAGATCGGAATGGCCGAGAAAAAGTAACAAGAGTTGGAGTAAGCTATGGCGAAAACAAAAACATCACAGGTATCCTCTTCGATGGTTCGTCTCTCAAGCGGGCTGGCCGGATTTCGCGCTCTGCCGAAGAGCAAAAGGAAACGTCCCGGCGTGATTCTGCTGCATGAGAGATACGGCGTCCTCAAGCACACCAAGGATCTGGCGATCAAGCTGGCGCAGGCGGGCTATATCGGTTTCGCGCCGAATCTATTCTGGCGCTTCACCGGCGACAAAAAGGCCCTGGAGCGCGGAGAGGTGCGCTCGGAGCTGCGCGACAGCGAGGTAATCGAGGATATCGACCAGTCGATCGACTACTTGAGAAAGCTGGACTCGGTCGAGCCGACGCAGATCGGAATCATCGGCGTCTGCCAGACCGGCCGCCACGCGTTGCTGCCGGCGGCGCATCGCAAAGACCTCTCGTCTTGCGTCGTTTTCTACGGCGCCGCGGGCGGCAAGGAGTGGAGCACGGACGAATACCGGCCGGAGACGATCGAAGCGCTGCTGCAAAAACTCTGCTGCCCGCTGCTCGGTGTCTTCGGCGAGGCGGACCACATCATCTCGGTCGACGACGTTATCAGGTTCCGCGGCGCTCTGGAGCAGAGCAAAAAAAGCTATCACATTCGCATCTATCGCGACGCGCCGCACGGCTGGCTCAACGACACGATGCCCGGTAGATACCGCGAGGCGGCGGCCAAGGATGCGTGGAAGCTACTGCTCTCGTTTCTGAAGAAGAGCTTCGGCGGCGGCTGGGACAGAGGCAGGGTCCAGTGGAGATTCGAGAGCGACTTCTCCACGAGCTACGACTACAAGAAGAACGTAAGACTGGAATAGAGGGTGTCCGGCGGATACCGCGGACGATGAGCCGAGACCTTTTCACTTGCGTCATTCCCGCGAACGCGATCCCTCAGGGCGCAAGGCTTCGGGCCGCGGCCGATAGGGTGTTGCCATGAGTCGAAGCATTCTCATCGGACGTCCGCGGCCCTCTCCCTCGCGCCCCTCGGTCTCGCCGGGAAAGCCGGCGCCCGTTCGAGGAGCCCGCGCATCCGATACTGCCGGTGGGAATAAGCAGCGACCCATTGCGCGGACTCGGAGAGCGGGTGACGGCTTTCCCTGTGAACTATGTTCAGGAGTATGACAAGATGCGCGGCCCTAGAGGCCAGATTGGCGCGGTGACTCCGACCTATCTGGACGAGGCGGGGGATTGGTTCAAAGTGGTCCCGGAGGGCGTGAACGTTATCTTCGCCACGCTCGGCGTCGAAGATCACACGCCGCAGGAATTTCACAAGGCGCAGGAAGTTGTGGAACGGGCCGCGCGCGGGCTGGTCAAGGCGGGCGCGGGCGCCGTGATTCTCGGCGGCTCGCCTCTGGTGGCTTCCGACAAAGGCGTGGGGACCAGCGGCCTGGCGCGCGATCTGGAAACGGAAACCGGAGTACCAGTAACCACGGGGCAAGAGGCTGCGGAGCTGGCGCTGCGGGTTTTGGGGGTTAAGAAACTGCTGCTCGTTACTCCGTACAGGGAGAGTCTCAACGACGGGATGAAGCGCCGTTTGGAAAAGAGCGGCTTTGAGGTTCTCTGCCTTAAGACCACGCTCTCCCCTGGGCCGAGGGAGATGGCGCAGTTGCCGCCCGAGCTGCCGCTCAGCCTGGCCAAAGAGGCCTTTCGAGCGCGGCCGGATGCCGACGGGATTTACATTCCCAATCCCAAGTGGCAGACGCTGCAAGCCATCGCGCCGTTGGAGGCGGATCTAAAAATTCCCGTTGTGACAACGGTGCAGGCTTCGGCCTGGTGGGGACTCAAGATGCTTAAAATCAAAGAGGCGAGGCCGGGCAATGGAAAGCTCATGGAGCATCTTTAAACGGTAAAGGAGCAAGCGATGAGAAAAATAATTTTTGCGGCCGGTTGTTCAATCGTTGTCTTATTTGGCTGGATTCATGCCTTCGCCGTCGAGCGCGCGATGATCGGCACGCCGAGCCGCGGCCTGTTCGAGTTTCCCGTCGTCGCGGCGATGCGCAAGGGATTCTTTCAGGATGAAGGCTTGAACGCCGACAAGGTGCAGATGCAGCCGGCGATCGGTGTGAAGGCGCTGGTTTCCGGCGATATTGACTATCTACTTGCGTGGGGTTCCACGCTACGCGCCGCGGTGACGGGCGTGCCCATTAAAGTGGTCGCCAGCATGTCCGCCAGACCGCTTCACGTTCTCATGGTCCGGCCGGAGATCAAGTCGGGCAAAGATCTCAAGGGCAAGACGATCGGCGTCGATTCTTTTGCCGGGACGGTGGATTATCTCTCGCGCGTGGCCGTCCGGCACTTCGGCCTCGATCCGGACAAAGATGTCCAGATCATCGTGAGCGGCGAAAGCCCGCTGCGTCTCGCGGCGATCCGCGCGGGGTCGATCCACGCGACTCCCATCGACGTCGCCTTCGCCGTCAAGGCGGAAGAAGAAGGAATGAAGCGATTGCTCAATCTGGCGGATCTGATCGATCTCCCGCTCTCCGGCATCGGTGTAACCGACAAAAAACTTCAGACCGAGCGCGAGCAGGTTAAAAAGGTGATCCGCGCCACGCTCAGGGGGACGCGCTTCATGAAGCAGAACCGAGCGGAAACGCTGCAGATGATGACCGATTACCTCCGCATCACCCCGGCGCAGTCCGCCCAAGCCTACGACGCCTCGATCAACTCTTTCACCGAAGACGGCTTCGTCAGCGACAAGGGCCTTCAGCTCGACGTGCAGTTGACGAGAGAAAGGCTCAAGCTCGCCAAAGAGATTCCGCTGAGCCAGGTGGTGGACTGGAGCTTGCTGAGGGAGATCAAGGGAGAAAAGAGCAGGTAAGATAGAAGATCGCTGCTAGTGCGCTCCAGGGGGTAGAACAGTGAATCCTTCCCGATGTGAGGCGTCACGTAGCCGGCCATCGAATGACACAAACACGGCGTCTCTGGTCTGCCTTTGGCACCACTGTAAGGCAGCGGCGAGTTGAAAGGCGTCGGCTGCCCGTAGGGGATGTACCGCGAGGGAACGTTCTGCTGTTTCACGGACCACGTCGGTCGGCTGAATCTCAATCCAACTATCGATCAGTGGCTGCAAGACCTGACGGGCTTGTCTTTCGCCTGCGGCCGTTAAGCTTCCCTCTCGAACCTGGCGCGCGAGCGCCGACACGCACTCGGTCCGCGCCGCCCACCACACCACCATCGAGGGGTCTCGATTCAGGGCAGCCTTGACTGTTGCGCTGTTGGCTTCGTTCACACACAGCGGAATTATTGCCGAGGTATCCCAGAACCTCACCAGCCCTCCTCCCTCTCTTTCAGGGCGGCCTTCAAAATCAATCCTTTAGGGTCCTTTGGCCTAGGCAGGTTCCAGAAGCCCTTGGGTAATTTCCCAGAGCCGCACTTCACCAATCCCTGTTTCTCCATTTCGGCCAGATGTTGGTTAAGTGTTGGCATACCTTTCGCCGGGGAGAGCTTGGCGACGGGCCGGCCGCGCTCGGTCACCAGCACCTCTTCTCCGGCTTTTACTTGTCTCAGGTACTCGCTAAGCGACGCCTTGAGTTTCGATACTGTGGCGGTCTTCATATAATTCCTCTCTGGTTAAACAGATGTAACCATTATGGTCAAGTCAAAGCGCTCTGTCAACCTTGCCGGCCAGGTTCGCCTTAGCATTCCGATGAAGAATCTCTGGGGCTAACGGGTTGCAGACGGGATGGAATTATACGGACGCGTGGTTATCGGCAATTGCGGTGGTCGGACGACCTTGACAATTTCGGCAAACAGCAAGAGAATCGCCGATGTTTCGACGAATCCAGTTGGCAAGTCGAGCTGTGCAAGCGGATGCAGGGTCGTCGTAAACAGACATGCAAAAAAGAAAGACACCGCGGACCCCTTCGGAGGACGATCTCTCTCCCGCGCAGAGGCGAGAGTTGGCGAGACGGATCGCGGACGCCAATGACCCAGTGCGCTATGTCGTTTACTCCGACCTGCTTCGTAACGGACGTTGGCGGCTCTTCTTGGATGTGTCCGGTGACGGGTACTGGAACACGATCGACAAGGCCACGTTGTTCAAGCGAGAGCGGGTCGCCCGGGCCGTCGCCAAGGTCTACTCCAAAGGCAGAAGAGATCTTTTGGTGGCAAAAATCACAACGAAGCGCGGCAAGCGCAGGGTCTTGGAGTACGAGTGAGCGTTAGATCAAGATAATCCTAGAATCTGTACCCAAAGAGATTCCGCTGAGCCAAGTGGTGGATTGGATCTTGCTGAGGGAGATCAAGCAAAGGACAGGCAAACAACTATGTCGATGAAACTGACACATTTCTTTAAAGGTAACCTCCGTAGGGAAGAGTCAACTTCTGCCTTCTTGGCGATGGCGCTTGAGGGTGTTCCGAAGTTCAGGAGGCATTTCTTCGAGATGGTCTTGCCAAACGAGGCTGCTTCACTGAGCGAGCGAGTATGGGATGTCTCGGTCGAGAAGGATTGGGTCGACGTGAGGATGAATGCTGATGGCTTGATTGTTATCATCGAAAACAAGGTGAATTCGGGTGCCAAGCGCCAAGAGCAATTGCTTGAATACTACAATAGAACGCGTCGGACAGTTCCCTCGTCGAGAATCATCGCTGTGTATCTAGCCCCTGGACAAATCGGCGTAGACGAGGTCGTAAGAGTAAGGGATTCAGCCCAATTCCGGTCCGATGATCGCGCCGAGCATCTTTCTTGGGAAGAGATATTAGCGTATTCGTCAGATCCCGCCGACATTCGTGACGATCTTGTACAGAGCGGGCTTAGTTCGGTTAAGGAGATCATCGAAGAGGCGAGACATGGCATATACTTCGCGGAGGGCGATCGTGGAACGATTCGAGACATGGTGAACCACGCCCGTGATCTCGTGGCTCAAGGTTTTGAAAAAAAAGAACCAATTCTTTCTCTACAGCGTTGGAGCGGAAAGGATTTTGAGCAAATTTTGACTGTGCGCACTAATATTAGCATCTGGCTTGACGCTGTGTTCGAAGTAGAGGAGGAGCCTCCATTCTCACCGCTAAACCTGTATAATCAAGCTGGAGAGATGGGAATCCGGGTTCGGTCCCAATTCAAGCTAGCCGAGAAAGTTAGAAAGACTAATTCATTGCTTGCACATTTCTGGACTCAGAATATGGGTTCCGCGGGTTACGACGTGTCTGGGGTTGGTCGGCACACTCAGGATAAGAAGGGATGGTTCAGTCATGAGAGGGAGATTCACGGAACTGAGGAATCAATCTCCAAGTGCTTGGCGGGAACCGCAGTGGCGGTGATTGAGGGATTGTCAAATCTCCTTTCTCGTGAGGGATTCAAGCTGGTTGAAGATCGACATGTAAATTAAACCGATTCAGTTCAGCTTCGCAAATTTGAAAATTATACGTCCCTTCTACGAACAGCCCACGGTCGAGGTCGCCCGGCAATTGCTGGGCAGGTACTTGGTGCGAAAGCATCCTGACGGACTGACCGTCGGGCGAATCGTGGAAACCGAGGCCTACATCGGGCCGGACGATAAAGCCTGCCACGCGTCGCGCGGCAGGACGGCGCGCACGGAGATCATGTTCGGGACGGCGGGGCATGCCTACGTCTACTTCATCTACGGTTTTTACTACTGCTTAAATATCGTAACGGAAGAGAAAGATTTCCCATCGGCGGTGCTGATTCGCGCAGTGGAGCCGTTGGAGGGCATCGAACTAATGAAGTCAAGAAGGCGGACCGAGAAACTGCACAATCTCGCTAGCGGGCCGGGCAAACTCTGCCAGGCCTTCGCGATCGATAGGTCTCTGAACGGTGCCGATATCTGCGACAAAACTCTTTACGTGGAAGATCGCGGTGAGCCGCCGCCGAAGATTCTAGCCGGACCTCGGATCGGCGTGGACTACGCGGGCGAGTGGAAGAATAAACCCTGGCGTTTCTTGATTCGGGGGAGCGAGTTTGTGTCGCGGCCTTGACGATTAATCAGGTTTCTCAAGAAGCGGCCCACGTGCTTCGACACGCTCAGCACGAACGGCAAATCTTCAATCTTCTCAATTTCCCCTCCGTTCGCCTTGAGCTTGTCGAAGGGCCGACGTTGAGTTTTTCAGCAGCCTGCTAAGCTAAAGCCTTAACGAAAGCGCGGCGGAGGTAGACGCCGATCAGGTGGCGCTTGTATTCGGCGCTGCCTTCGAGGTCGTCGACGGGGTCGGCGGCGTCGGCGAGAACTTTTGCCGCGTCGTCCAACTGCTTCTCGACTTTGTCTCTCGGACCGGCGAGCAGGGCGTCGGCCTGGTCGGAGCGGCAGGGCTTTGGACTTACGCTGCCCACGGCGGCTCTCGCCTTTGTTATGCTGCGACCGTTGCCATCTACATCCAGCACCAGCGCTAAGCCGAGCGTCGGGCGCTCGTGAGTTTGAAACTTGAGATACGCGGCGCGCTGCGACTTGGCGATCCGAGGGATGTCGATGCCGATCAAAAGTTCATCTGTAGCGAGCGTCGTTTCGTAAGCGCCGACGATCAGCTCCTCCATGCCGAGAGTCCTCTCTCCGCTCCGTCCCTGAACATGCACGTGGGCTTGAAGCGCAAGCAGCAGAGTTGCCGGGTCGGAGTGGGGCTCTGCAAAGCAGAGATTTCCTCCCAGCGTTCCGGTCGATCGCACGCGGACGTTGGCGACGTGGTTGGCCATCTCCGCTAAAACGGGAAATTTTTCTCGCACCGGAACAGACTGTTCGATCGCTCGATGCGTGACGGTTGTGCCGATATGGAGTGACGCGTTGCCGATCTCGATCTCATCGAGCCCGGGAACCGTCTTCACGTCCACCAAATGCTCGTAGCGCAGCAGGTCATGCTTCATCGCGAGGAGCAACTCCGTGCCGCCGGCGTAAAGACGCCCTTTCTCGCCGTAGTGCGAAAGCATCTCAGCCGCTTCTTTCACGGTTTTCGGCTGGTGTATCTGGAAACGTCTCAGTGGCATCATATCGATTTTGGATTTTGGATTTTGGATTTTAGATTGAATGCAAGACGAAACTTCATTGTTTCCGTTCCTTAAGTGCGCGCCAGACTTTTTCTGGAGTCAGCGGCGCGCTTCGGATACGGACGCCGACGGCGCGCTCGACGGCGTTGGCGATGTTGGCCGCCATCGAGTTGAGCGACGCCTCGCCGCCGCCTTTGGCGCCATAGGGGCCGACGCCGTCCTGATTCTCGACCAGGTGTAGCTCGACCTGCTTCGGCAGGTCCGAAAAGCGCGGCAGGCGGTAATCCAAGATGGAACCGTTCATCAACTGCGGCCCCTGGTAAATCAGTTCTTCGAACAAGCCGATGCCCATGCCCATGGTCGCCGCGCCGAGGTCTTGACCTTCCGCCAGGGCGGGATTGATCGCGAGTCCTACGTCCCCGACGGTGGCGAGTTTCTCCACGGCGATCTTGCCTGTTTCCTGATCGACGGAAACTTCGACGCCGGTGCAGGCGGTTTCCCAAAAGACCGGTAGCTGAGCGAACTTCCCGGACTTCCGAATGTAAGAGCGGCCGATAACTTCGCCGTCGGGAAGCCCGTAGAACTTGCTGATGACCTCCGACCAGTTGAGTTGGGCTTCGCCGCAGCGCACGCCGCCGCGAATGGCTTGAATCTGTTCGACCTTGACCTTGAGCACGTCCGCGGCCATCACTACCATCTGCTGGATCGCTTCGCGGCTCGCTTCTAAAACGGCGCTGCCCATCAACGTCGTGGTGCGGCTCGCGCCGGTTGAGCGGTCGTAAGGCGTGATGGCGGTATCCGACGACACCACGTGAACGTTTTCGAAAGGAACTCCCAATTCTTCGGCGGCGATCTGCGGAATGACCGTGTGGCTTCCCTGCCCGAGCTCGGTGCTGCCGGTCAAGATCGTTACGGAGCCGTCGGCGTGGACGCGCACCGCCGTCGAAGTCAGCGGATAGGCGCCGGCGTCGCTGCCCGAGCAGGCGACGCTTCGGCCACGGCCTTTCGCTAAAGGTTCTTTCCAGCCGATCGCCTTAGCGGCGATGTCTAAATCTTCCTTGAGCGTGCCGTCGAAGGAGCGCATCTTGGGGAAGAATTCTTCTCCCGGCTTGGCCACGTTCGCCAAGCGAAACTCGTACGGGTCCTTGCCGATCTTAGCCGCCAGCTCGTCGATCTGCGATTCTCCCGGCAACGTCACCTGGGCGCAGCCGAAGCCGCGGTACGAGCTGGCCGGCACGGTGTTGGTGTAAAAGGAGCAGTTGTCGATCTGGACGTTGGGAATCGAATAAGGCCCGACGCAGCGGTTGGTCGATTTTTCGACCACGAGCGGGCTGTTTTCGGCGTAGGCGCCGGTGTTCATGTAAATCCGCGCCTGGCGCGCGATGATCTTGCCGTCGGCATTTACCGCCGTCCGCATCCAGGTATAGGCGTCGTCGCTCCGCGTCGTGAGCATCGCCTCTTCGATGGTCAGTTGCAACTTTACCGGCCGCTTGGCTTTCCAGGAACAGGCGGCGGCCAGCGGCTCGATCTTGGTGTAGGACTTGCTCCCGTAGCCGCCGCCGACGAACGGCACGATCAAGCGGACCTGGCTCACCGGCAGGTTGAAAATAGACTTGAGATCGTGGCGGACCATGAATGGATGCTGCGCCGAGGAGTAGACCGTGACGCCGTTGTCGTTTACATCCGCGATCGCGACGTAGGCCTCCATAGCATACGCATACGTCATGGGGAAATAGTATTCGCCTTCGACGACCGCCGCGGCTTTTTTGAACGCCGCTTCAACGTCGCCCCACTTGATATGCGCTTCCTGGCAGATATTCGTCCCCCGCCCGGCGGCGACTTCTCCTTCGAAGCCGCGGAGCGCGCCGGCCTCGAACTTCTTCTCGTGCAGCAGCGGCGCGTCCTTCGCGATGGCGTCTTCGGGAGTCAAGACGGCTTTCAGTTCTTCGTATTTAACTTCGATGTGTTCGAGCGCTTCGAAGGCGGTCCGCTCGTCGACGGCGACGGCCGCGGCGACGGGCTCGCCGACGTAGCGCACTTTTCCGATAGCGAGCAGCGGATGGTCCTTGACGGCGTGGCCGTAATACGGGTCCAGCCCCTCCAGATCGTTGCCGGTAATGACGCAATAGATGCCCGGCCGCGACGCGGCCCCTGATGCGTCGATGGAGAGAATCTTGGCGTGAGCGTAAGGGCTGCGCAAAACCTTGGCGTAGGCCATGCCGGTCAGCTTCACGTCGCTGACATAGGTCGCCTTGCCGGTGACTTTCGCGCGACCGTCCCGGCGCGGGACCGAGTGGTTGACGACGTGGAATTCTCCTTTCTTTCCCGCCTTTTGACTCATTGACCTTCCTTGGCCTCAGCACATTGCAAAGTGAAAAATGTGGTTCGACCTAGCTCACCACCATGAGACCTGTCGAATGGCAAAATGAAAAATGCAAAGTTTCAGGAAACTTCTTCCATTTTAAACTTTTCCCTTTTCATTTTTCATTGCTTAGCTTTTGCGCGGCCTTTTGGATCGCCCGCACGATCGGGACATAGCCGGTGCAACGGCAGATGTTGCCGTCCATGTAATGAACGATCTCTTCGCGCGAGGGCTTGGGGTTTTCGTCGAGCAGCGCTTTGGCCGCGAGAATCATTCCCGGCGTGCAGAAGCCGCACTGAAACGCGAACTCGTCGATGAAAGCCTGTTGAACCGGATGGAGCGCGCCGTCGGGCTTGGCCAGCCCTTCGATCGTGACGACGTTGCGCTCCCGCGCCTCGTAGGCGAGCAGCGTGCACGAGCTGACCGGAAGGCCGTCGATCAAAACCGTGCAGGCGCCGCAGACCTGAACTTCGCATGAAATCTTGGTTCCGGTGAGATTCAGCCGCTCGCGCAGGACTTCGGCCAGAGTCTCCTGGTGCTCGTATTCGACCTCGATGGGCCGGCCGTTCAAATTAAACGATAACTTCATGCTGGATCCCCATAGTTCAGGTCGTTCAAGTCGTTCAAAAGGTTTGAACCATTGAACCAATTTGAACTCTTCGTGCCCGTTTCAATCATAGTGCGGCAGAATCTCCTCGGACCAAAGAGTCATTTGCCTGATCAGATTATCGATGGTCGGATAGATGATTTTAAGCTCAAAGTGTTGCACGCCCGCCTCGATAAACTCGTCGATCCTACGGCGCACGTCGCTCACGGAGCCGAAAATATGGCGGTCGAGGGCGAACTGCATGCTGTCGATGTCCCGTTCGTAGCTTTCGCTGCTGGTCTTGAGCGTCGGCATAGCGAGGGCGAGTCCTTCGTCCCGCGTCTTCGCGATGGTCGCGAGCTTTTCGACGGCGATGGTGATTTTGGATGGGTCGCGGCCGTTCGCCCTGGCGGTGTCAGCCAGGATGCCGCAGCCCACCTTCATCTCCTTTGGAGACAGCCAGCCGGGAATCCAGCCCTCGCCGTATTTACCGGCGCGCTTGGCCGCCAGCTTCATCCAGCCGCCCACCCAGACCGGCGGATGGGGTTTCTGCACCGGCTTGGGAAAAATCTCCGCGTTCTTAAATGCGATGAAATTTCCCTGGTATGAAGCCAGGGGCTGCGTCCAGACCGCTTTCATCGCCTCGATATATTCGTCGGTGCGGTCGCCCCGCTTGTCGTAGGGCACGCCGAAGACGCCGAATTCGTCCGACTCGCGCGTCGCCTTCGAGCCGAGACCGACGCCGACGATCAGCCGTCCCTTGGCCAGCCAGTCCAACGTGGCATATTGCTTCGCCGCATAAATCGGATTGCGGCAGGGCATGACCAGGCAAGCCACGCCCAGCGTGATGCTCCTGGTCTCGGCGGCGAGGTAAGACAAGACCGACGTAGCCTCGTAGAAGTTCGCGTCCTGCGTGTCGGTGATGGCTTCAGCGGCGCCGGAGGAGATGTGATGACGGTGCATCTCCGAGCTCCAGACCACATGGTCATGCACCCAGACCGAATCGAAGCCCAGCTCTTCCGCTTCCTTGGTCGCCTTGACAATATTCTCGATACTCGAAAGCGGCCCCGAGTTCGGAACGCGCACCCCAAATTGAATCTTGTGCATGGTCAACCCCTATGCCTGTTCCGTGATTTCGACCTTGTGATATTTCAAGTGGCGGTTGTACCAATCGACCACGTTGGCGGCCACGTCGTTGAAGTAATCGTTGTAGATCCCGTAGTGCGTGGTCTGCTTGTAGAGGACCAATTTTTTCGGCTCGCCGGCCTTCTCGTACAGCCGCACCGACTGCGCCTCCGGCGTCACCGCGTCGTTTTCCACGGCGATAAACAGCACCCCGCGCGGCGCGATCTTGTGGACGACCTCTTCGGGGCTGTATTCGATGATCGCCTCGGCGCATTGCAGCGGCATCTGGTCCGGGATCTTGTCCGCGACCTCTTTCTTGATCGTCGTCGTTTTGCGCTCGGGCGTCGCCACCATAATCTCCTCGCGCGCGCTGACGATTTCGCCTACGCCGGTGAGCGCGCGCTTTTTGCGGTCCGCCTCGACGCGTTTCAGATAGTCCACCCATTCGTATTCCCGCCGCATCGAGTGGAGCCAGTCCCTGCCGTTGCTGATGCCGAGGTAGCAGACCGCGCATTTGACGCGCTCATCGATCGCCGCGACGTAAACGGCGTTGCCGCCGCCGGTGCCGCCGGAGCCGTAAGTGGCGATCCGGTTCGGGTCGACGTCGGCGCGCGTTTGCATATAGCTGATCGCGTTGCGGATATCCGCCACCTGCCATTCGGGCATGACCCAGCCGCGATCTTTGCCTTCGCTGTCGCCCCAGCCGCGGTAGTCGAAGCAGAGGCAGGCGTAGCCCGCCTCGCAGAGCTTCTCGAACATCAGGGCGTAATGTTTGGCGTCCTTGAGGCCGAGAAAGCCGGGACCCTGAACGATCCCGGGCCACGGTTTGCCCGCGTCTCCGTCGGGAAGATAGATGTTTCCGCTGAGTTTGTCGCCTTCGCTGTAAAACGTTACTTTCTCGTTTCGCATCTCAAACTCCTGTCGTCCGGTTTAGGTCTGGACGATTCGTGTTCGTGATTCGTGATCGTGTTCGTCGAGCACGAGCACGGGCCACGTGCACATCTTTATGCCCGCAGCGCCGGCAAAACTTCCTTACCCAGATAGTCGATCTGCTGGTACCAGTCGGCGTAGCGAAAGCGCAGGTCGTAAACGATATGATTGAGCCCGGCTTCCTCATAGCGCTTAGTGTCGCGCGCGATATCCGCCGGTGTTCCGGCGATGAGCAGGCCTTCGATGTCCTCTACCTTGGAGAATGTGCCGGATGCCGGCTTTACCCAGGTCTTCTTGCTGGGGGCGTTGCCTTCGTTGATCAGACCCTTGACGTTCACCTTGCCGAGCGCGACGTCTCTGTTCTTATCGATGCTGGTAATAGGGATCGCGCCGGTGGTAACCATGGGCCGTCCCGCCAGCTTGCACTGCTCTTCGAGGTACTTGACCATCTTATTAAAGGTAGCCGTGGGAATACGTCCGGGCATCCAGCCGTCGCAGTAGTCCGCCGCGCGGCGGCAGGAAGCCGGCGTGCCGCCCCCGTACCAAATCGGAATCTTTTTGCTCGGCGTCGGCTTGAGCTCGACGTCTTTGAAGTCGTAGTAATCGTCTTTGTAGGTGATCTTTTCACCGGCCCAGAACCGGCGGCAGAGCTGGGCGTTGATTTTCGCGATGTTGGCGCGATCTTGTAAAGTAGTCTTCTTATGACCCGCCGCTTCGAATTCGTGGGGAAAGGTGCCGAGGCCAAGCCCCATGATGATATTGCTGTCGCACAGCGTGCTGAGGCCCGCCATGGACTGCGCTAGATGAATCGGATGGCGGTGCGAGATCATCGTGCCGGTGCCGAGGGTAAGTTTCTTACACACCGTCGCGACGGCCGCGAGGATCAACAACCCCTCGATATGGGTATTATCCTCGCCTTCCATTCCATGCGGTTCGAAGACCAAATGGTCTCTGACCCAAACGGAATCGAAACCGTAGGCCTCCGCCTTTTTCGCTCCCTCGACACATCTTTCGGCCGAGCCATACTCGCAAAAATGCGGCAGCAGCAAGCCGAACTTCAACTTAGTAGCCATGGATATGCTCCTTTCTTCTTCCAGGCGGGCGCCGGTTATGGCCCGTATCCTTCCAACAGTTGGTCGAGATCGTTTAACGCCTTGATCGATTCGGCTTTCTTTGTCCAGCTGACCGCTATCGCCAGCGCGTTGACCAGCGAGAAGGCCGGCGTCAGCGAGTTGACCGTGGTGTGAAGCCCCCGCTTGGCGTAGAGGCAAGCCGTGGCGGCCTTGGCGATGGCCGAGCTGGGAAAGTCGGTGATCCCCAAAATGGGCGTGCCGACTTTCTTAGCGTGCTGCAAGGCGACCTGGACTTCGCGAGGCACGTGCAGGAAGTCGATGGCGATCAAGACGTCCTGTTTCTCCATCAACGCCAGTTGCTCCAACAGAGAAGTTCCTCCGGTCAGAAAGAGCCAGCGGGTGTCTTTTTTAACCCGCACCAGCCGGAAGTGAAGCAGGTAGGCGAGGGCCATGGAGGCGTTCAAGCCGATGATGAAGACCTTGCGCGCCCGCCAGATGATCTCGGTCGCCTTGTGAAAATCCGGGAACGACGCGGCTTGCAGCGTTTCCTGCAGGAGTTGGATGTCCCGCTTGATGAGCTTGGCGAAGATATTCTCGTCGTTGCCCAGCTCGGCGAAGGTTTCTTCCATCCGCGCCGCGGCGCGCAGCTTGCCGCGCATCTGCTTCTGAATCTCGCGCTTGAAATGGGGAAACCCCTTGTAGCCCAGGCTCTTGGCGAACCGCACCACGGTGGATTTGCTGACCCCTACGGCCTGGGCGAGGTCGTTCACGTTCGAGAGCAACAGGGCGGCGCTGTCGGCTTGCAGGTAATGGCCGAGCCGCTTTTGCGCCCCGTTGAGCGTATGGACCTTGGTAAAGATGGCTTTGATGGCAGGCATGAAACTTTTGTTTCAATTATCGCACGGAAACTTTCTTGTCAATGCTGTTGACAGAATTTTTTCGACGCGATAATTAAGTCTATCGTTCAAAGATCCGCAGGAGGAACGTTCCATGGCGACCAAGATGACAAAAGAATTCGCAGTCCATCCGTATCTTCAGTTCATGATGGACACGTACAGTCCGTATAAGAAGTGGATCGCGTCGGAAGGCATTCCGATTATGAGCGGCTCGTACGTGCCCGACGTGCGCGACGTCAAGCTGGGCGACTGGAAGCGGCGCGGGGTCAAAGGCGCCTACCTGACTTTTTCCGATCAATTGGTGGCGGACGCTTATATCTGCGAGATTCCTGCGGGCGGGAATACCAAACCACAGCGGCAGCTCTACGAGGAGATCGTTCTCATCGCCTCGGGCCGCGGCGCCACGACCATCTGGTACGACGGGACCGCCAAGCGGACTTTTGAATGGGAGAGAGGCAGCGTGTTTGCGATCCCGCTGAACGCGTGGCACCAGCATTTCAACGCGACGGGCAGCGAGCCGGCCCGCTACATCTCGCTCACCAGCGCGCCCGTGGCCTTCGAACTCTACCGCGACCCGGAATTCATCTTCAACACCGACTACATGTTCAAGGACCGTTTCGATCCTAAAGACGAGGAATTTTTCAGCCGCGAGGGAAAATACCACACGCAATATTACGGCGGGATCTTCCACACCAACTTCATCGCCGATATTCGCAAAATCAACCTGGTTCCGCGAGAAAAGCGCGGTAAAGGCACGCGCAACATGTACATCCACATGGCGGGCAGCGCCATGCTCGCCCACGTGTCGCAATTTCCCGTCGGACGCTACAAGAAGGCACACAAACACGGGCCGGGGGCTCACGTGTGCTTGCTGGACTCGACGGGCTACACGCTGATGTGGGACGAAGGCGAGGAGCCCAAGAGATACGACTGGCATGAAGGCAGCGTGGTCTGTCCGCCGGCCGGGACCTGGCATCAGCACTACAATACCGGCAATGTCCCGTGCAAGTTTGTCGCGCTCCACGCCAACACGGCGGTGCAGAGGGAAGAGGGCGGCATCGATCAGATCGACTTCGACAACGAAGATGCGGCGCTCCGAAAGATGTACGAGGAAGAGTGCGCCAAGAATGGCGTCAAGCCGGACATGGACCAATCATGATAATTTTCGATTTTGGGTTTTAGATTTTGGATTGAAGACGGAGCTCAGTACAGGTTTTCGATTTCCGATTGAAGGCGGAGCCAAACTCCATCCAAAATCTTTTATCCATGTTTTTGTCTCCTTAATCTAAAATCTAAAATCGGCAATCCAAAATCATCTAATGACCTTATCCGCCCTCACCAGCACGTTGGGCGGAATCGTCAGGCCGATCTGCTTGGCCGTTTTGAGGTTGATGATCAACTCAAATTTCATCGGCTGCTCCACGGGGAGGTCGGCGGGCTTGGCGCCTTTGAGAATTTTGTCGACGTAATTTGCGGCGCGGTGGTATAAATCAGCTATGCTGACCCCGTACGCCATCAGGCCCCCTTCCTCGACAAATTGCCTCGTCGGGTACATGCCCGGCCAACGCTTCTTTGCCGCAAGTTCCACAATCCGCTTCGAATTAAGAGTAGTTAACGGATCCAGAATGGTCAGAAACGCGTTCGGGCGCGCCTTTGTCGCCCCGGCCAATACAGCGTCAATATCTTCTGCAGAGCGAGCCTCCAGCGGTTGGAGTTGCAACGAAAATGCTCGCGCCGCGCCTTTTGCTTCTTCAAAACCTGCCACCGAAGCCTGACTCGCCGGATTCCACAGCACCGCCACGCGGGTAATCTTGGGAAAAGTCTCCTTCAGCAGCTCCAGGCGCTTGCCGCTCAGGTCCAACGGCAATACGGTGAGCCCGGTGACGTTTCCCCCTGGTTTCGCCAAGCTGGCGGCAAGCCCGCCCCCGACCGGGTCTCCGGTGGTTAGCACGATGGGAATGGTTCTGGTCACTTGCTGTGCGGCGTGAGCGCTTCTGTTTGTCGTGACCACGATGAGATCGATCTTGAGGCGAACCAGCTCAGCTGCAAGTTCGGGGAGCCGATCGGTTTTTCCCTCGGCATAGCGGTACTCAATGACGATGTTCTTTCCCTCGACATAGCCCAGCTCGCGCAGACCCCGCTGAAATGACGCCAGATGGGGCTGGTCGCGAGAGCCGAAAAAGAGCATCCCTATACGATGAGTCTTCGCCTGCTGCGCCTCGGCCACGGAGCAAAGCGCAAGGAGCGTAGCGCTAAGCGCCAGACCAGTGATGGTTTTTCTCATCGTCTCCTCCAAATAAAAAAGCCCGGCCGGTAAGAAACCGTTCGGGCCGAGGAATTACGGATCGAACTTGCGGCCAGAGCAGAGTCAGCCGGAAGGTGTCGAAATTTATTGGTACCGTAGTTTGTCTTTTCTCTTTGGCGTCCTTTGCGGTTAAAATCCTCTCATGGTTCGACTGGCTCACCATGACCCTGAGCATAGTCGAATGGGTCACCACGAAGGGCACGAAGCACACGAAGTTTGGATGATTCATCGCGCCAAGCCGCCAAGCACGCCAAGGAAGGAATTTTTTCCTCCGAACTTTGCGCCCTTTGCGGCTTTGCGCGAGTCACATCTTAGGATAGTTATCGCGCTAAGACGCCAAGACCGCAATGAGGGCCTCACTATCGCTCCTTCACGGCGAGTAGGCTTTCTCGCCGCGTCGCGTCATGAATAGCTCCAAAGGCAGCTCGGTGCCGATGCCTTTCTCCCGCGCCTTCTCATAAACTTTTCTGGCCGTCGCCGCAAATTGGATGCCCATGCCGGTGTTGTTTTTGAAAAGAGTGATCTCCCGCTCGTCTTTTCTGCCGCGGCATTTGCCGTTGAGCAGCTCGCCGAGTTCGTGGAGGTCTTCCGGCTTCAACATGCCCCGATCCAACCGGTCGGCGAACTCCGCCTGCCGGTCGAGGAAGATCTGCGGCTTGTAGCCGACGACGATCAGCCCGGCTCGTTTGATCGTCTCGTCGTCCAACTCGCGGCGCGGCAGGTAGCCGTCGCCGCCGACGATGCTGTTGACGTGCGCTCCCTCTTTGAGCCACCGCCCCTCCACCACCGGCTCCACCGTGTTGGTCGCGGCGGTGACGATATCGCTCTCCCGCACCGCCTCCTCCGCGGAAGCGACCGGCACGACCTCCACGCCGCACATCTCGCTCATCTCACGCGCGAACTTTTCCCGGTTGGGCTGAGTCGGGCTGTAAACTTTTATCTTCTTCAGCCGGCGCACCGCGAGCGCCGCCGTGAGCTGCGTGCGCGCCTGCTCGCCGGAGCCGAGCAACCCCATCACTTCCGCGTCTTTGCGCGCCAAATACTTTGTCGCTACTCCGCTGGTCGCGCCGACGCGCATGGCCGATATCACGTGATCATCCATGATGGCGAGCAACTCGCAGGTGTCCATGTCGAACAGAAAGACCAGGCCGACGAAGTCTCCCGGATAGACTCTCCGTTTCGCGCCGGCGACCTCGACTTCCTTGGAAAAGCTCGAATCGATGCGCAGCGCCATCGACTTCATCCCCGGCACGAGCCCCATGATGTTGTTGAAGTAGTACTGCCCGCCTTCTTCTTTCCAAGGCGTGCGGAGGCGCGCCCGAGGAGAGTTCATCGCCACGCCTTGCCCCAACTCGCGGAAGGCCTCTTCGATCGCCGCGATCTCCTCGTCCATCGGCACCAAGCCGTCGATCTGCTTGTTTTTTAACACCAAGACCATGAACTTAGCTTCTTCGTCAGAAACACACCGACATTAGTCCAAACAGAGCTCGTGGCGCAAGCTCGGATGGGTGAAGAGGATCTAGGAGTTGTGAAAAAAAGGGCAGTGTCCGAGGGGACACTGCCCTAGTCCGAAAGCTTGGTTTAAAATTCGGCGAGACGGTCGGGGGAGCGCTTACTTTTTTCTGTTCTTAAACCAGTCGGCGTCGATCTGGATAAAGTGCTTCCACTTGTCCGGAGTCGCGGCTTCCTCGAAGATCGCCTCGACCGGACATACCGGCTCACAAGCGCCGCAGTCGATGCACTCCTCGGGATCGATATAAAGCTTGGTTTCTTTGGCGAACTCTTCAGCCTCATTTTTGGTCGGATGAATGCAATCCACCGGGCAGACGTCCACGCAAGCTGTATCTTTCACGTTAATGCACGGCTCAGCAATTATGTAGGTCATCGAATCCTCCCGTAGACAAACAGTTTTTTCCTACTATCAAATCGGATAATTTAAGTCAATTGTCCCGGCGCGCCTAGCCTTTAATCACCCCTACAGGCCGGAAGCGGGCGACCTTTCGGGAAATGCCCGCCAGGTCCATCGTCTCTACGACATCGGCAACATCTTTGTAGGCGTGAGGCATCTCCTCGGCCATCGTGCCGCGCCCCCGATAGCGCGCGACGACGCCCCGGCGCGCCATCTCCTGGTCGATGTTGATCCCCAGGCTCTGCTTCTTCGACTGCGTGCGGCTCATCACCCGGCCGGCGCCGTGGCAGGTGCTGCCAAAAGTTTTTTCCATGGCCGCTTCGGTCCCGACCAACAGGTACGAATAGCGTCCCATGTCACCGGGGATGAGAATCGGCTGGCCGGTTTTTTGGTACGCCTCAGGAATCTGCGCGTGGCCCGGAGGAAAGGCGCGCGTTGCTCCCTTGCGATGAACGCAGAGCCGGCGCTTTTGGCCGTCAACGACGTGGTCTTCGATTTTCGCGATGTTGTGGCACACGTCGTAAATCAGCGAAAAGCCCAGCTCGGCCGGATTCGTATTTAAGGCTTTCAGAAAAGCTTTCTCCGCCAGGCTCATGATGACCTGGCGATTCACCCAGGCATAGTTGGCGGCCGCCGCCATCGCGCCGAGGTAGTCCTGTCCTTCGGGGGAGTTGATCGGCGTGCAGGCGAGTTGGCGGTCCGGAAGCTGAATGTCGTACTCGGCCATCGCCTGATTCATCACCTTGAGAAAATCTTCGCAGGTCTGGTAGCCCAGACCGCGCGAGCCGGTGTGAATCAGAACGACCAGCTGATCGGAGAAAATACCGAGTGAGTTTGCAATCTCCGGGAGATAAATCTCCTCGACCTTGCCGATCTCCAGAAAATGGTTTCCCGAACCGAGCGTCCCGACCTGCTTTAACCCTCGCTCCAGGGCGCGGTCGCTCAAAAGCTCCGGGTCCGCGCTCTCAAGCCGTCCGCCTTCCTCCATGTATTCCAGGTCCTCGGCCCGGCCGTAGCCGTGCTCCACCGCCCAACGCGCGCCGTCGCGCAGCAGCCGCTTTTCGTTTTCTTTCGACAGCTTCGGAATCGCTCCCTCGGCGCCGACGCCGGAGGGAATGAGCGAGAAGAGCGCCTCGACGATTTGAGGAATCTTTTCGCGGACATCCTTGAAGGCCAAACTGGTCTTCACCAGCCGCACGCCACAATTGATATCGTAGCCGACACCGCCCGGCGAAATAACCCCTTCATCGAAGTCCATCGCGGCGACGCCGCCGATGGGAAAGCCGTAACCCCAGTGAATGTCCGGCATGGCGAGGGAGTAGCCGACGATTCCGGGAAGGTAGGCCACGTTCATGACCTGTCTCAGGCAGTTGTCGTCCTTAAGAGCGGCAAAGAGTTTCTCCGTGGCGTAGATCCGCCCCGGCACGCGCATGCCGCCCTGCCGGGGAATCTCCCAGAGGTAGTCGTCAACGCGGGTGATCTTGATCTCTTCGCTGGTCATATTCACCTGCGCTTGGATTGTTCACCGTTGGGTTGAGTTAAGCCCTCACCCCATCGCTCTCCCTTAGGGAGAGGGCGAGGGTGAGGGGATTCGCGCCGCTTAAACATCGAAGATGATTCTTGCGCGCCACATTCCCTTCTCTTGCCAAACTCTGAACCCATGATAGGTCACGCCTTTGATCTCCGTATGAAATTTGTGCCGTTTGAGGTCGAGGGCCTCTCCTTTGACTATCGCCTCGACGCGACCCGGCTCGATGGTCATGATGTCACATTGCTTGCCGATGAATCCGCGAAGGTTAAATTGCGCCAGCAGCTCGCAGAGCCAGGCGTGCAAAAGTTCTTCCCAGCCTTCGGCGATTGCTGAAATGTGGATCTCTTGTTTGGGTTCGATCCCCGCGGTGTCGGCGATCAGGCCGTACAAGGCTTCACCGGCGAGTTTGAACAGGTCGGCCGGGTCGGTGGCTTCGACTTCGAAGCCCAAATCGGCGGTATGCTCGATCTCGCGGACCGATCGCTTTGCCTCATTCATGAGGCTGGTCTTCCTCGCGCTCGGCGATCAGCGGCACGATCGCCTCGCGGATCACCTTCTCGCTCACCTCGCCGAATCTTTCTTTGAAGCGGTCAAGCGGCACGACGGCTTTCGCCATTGCGCGGTGGCCGCCGGCGCTGCCGATCTGGTCGAACAGCCGCTTCATGATATCGCCCGCGCTTTTGACGTAGCCGACGTTTCTGACCGAGATCACCACCCGGTTGCCGGAGAGGCCGGAGACGATGGCCCATTCCACGCCTTCGATCTGGAGACAGAACTCCGCCATCTGCGGAATCACGTCCTCCCGCTTGACCTCGCCCATATGGATCACCGCGACGCCGTCTTCCAACTGCAAGCGGCTGAGCGCCCGGCCGAGCGCTTCGAGATCCTCGCGCGGCAGCGCCGGCCGTTCCATTCTCGTAATCAAAGCGCGGCTGGCGAACGGGTAGAGAAAGGTAAAGGCCTCGAGATCGGCGATGTGGCTTCCGCGCTCCAGGAACAGCGTGTCGCTTTTGATCCCGTAGAGGAGCGCGGTGGCGAGTCTTTGCGACGGTTCCATCCCCGCAGCGCGGAGATATTCCGTGAATATGGTAGAGGTTGCGCCGTACTGGGTTCTAAGATCGGTGAAGCGCGCCGGAAACGGCGCCCGCTTGGGATGGTGATCGACTACCAGATCGACCTTGCCCAGCGGCCTCTGAAAATAGGGCGGCTGGACATCGACCAGGGCAAGCTTCGCGCCGTCCTGGTGCAAGTCTTCATGAGTGATGCGGTCGATCTGGATCTCCAAAAGGCGAATCATCGCGAGATTTTCCGGCCTCGTGACTTCCCCGAAGGTGACGATGGGCGTGGTCGCGCGGTTGCGGCCCAGCAGCTCGCGCAGGGCCAAGGCGCTGCCGATCGCGTCGGGGTCGGGATCGTGCTGGAGCAGGATGTGGATTTTGTCCTTTTCGCGAAAGAGGGAACGGATTCTCTCCACCGTGCGCCGGTTGATCGTGTCGAGGAGCTGCGGCGCGCAGAATTCCTCGAACATATCCTCCAGCGGGAGGCGGCGCAGCAGCGGATCTTTGTGATTTCCCGTCGCCTCTTTCTCGGAAGAGAGCGAGACGATCGGCAGCTCCGGTTTCGCGGTTCGTAACAGCATGTAGACCTGCTCGCGCAACTGGCGGCTTCTGATAAACAGGATGACCTGGTTGACCCGGTCCAGATGGGCTTTTTCGTAGGTCGTATCGGCAGTCAAATCGCCCGACTGACTGCTGCCGCCGCGCCGCCTGATTCGCCGGGCCGCTTCGCTCTCCTGGACGAGGAACAGAACCTCGCCCCGTTTGGTCGCGAGCTTGCGCATGAACTGAAAGAGCAGGTCGTCTTCGCAGATCGCTAAATATTTCATCGGGCTAATCCCTCGAAAGGGACAGTTAGAACGCTGATGTGGAGATTGTCAGACGGGAAATTCGGCCTTTGCAAAACACAGAAAAAGCCTAGCACCTCCCCCCCCGTTTTTCCACCGGGGTTGAATGAGGCTTATCCGCTGCGTATAAGGATTAGATTCGGTAGAGCGGAGCCATCCAAAATTATGATCAACAGCGGCGAGAGAGGATTCGGCCTTCCCAAATTCAGCCTGGCGGAGCGGGAGCGGCGCTGGGGCAAGGTCCGCGAGCTGATGCGCGCCGCGGGCCTCGACGCGATCATCGGCTTTCCCAACCAGAGCCACTGGGACCAATTTCAGGCCGACATCCGCTATCTCACCCACATCGGCGGCCATCAGTTCGAAGTCGCCATGGTCTTTCCGCTCTACAGGGATGTGACCGCCTTTGTGCGCGGCGCGAACGAAGTCGAGTGGTGGGCGATCGCGCAGGATTGGGTGAAGGACATTCGCGCCACGCGCAGGACCTGGGGCGAGCCCGTGATCGACCGGATGAAGGAGCTGAGCCTCGACACGGCGCGCATCGGCGTGAGCGGCCTGGGCGGTCTTCTGAGAGCGCCTGAGGGCACCGTGGTCGCGGGCATGCTGGAAAAAGTGAAGACAGCCTTTCCCAAGGCGCAATTTGAGAACGCCACCGAGCTGCTGCAGGATGCGCGCTCGATCAAAGGGGCGGAAGAGGTCGCCTTCGTCGAGCGCGCCGCGGGAATTCTCGATCGAGTCGTCGAAGCGCTGCTGGCCAAGGCGCGCGTCGGCGTCATGGAAAACGAGATCGTTGCAACCATCTGGCACACGATCATCGCCAACGGCGGCGACTACCCTTCGATGACGCACTGGGGCGCCGGGCAGGGCGTCCCATGGGCCAGCCGCATCGCGCCGCATAGAAAGCTCCAGGCCGGCGACATGATCAACACGGAGCTGGAGGCAAAATACGGCGGCTATATCGCTCAGACCGTCCAGGCCGCCTGTCTCGGCAAAATCCCCGCCGAGCTGACGCGCGCGTTTGATACAAGCGTCAGGATCTTCGACGATCTGGTCCGCTTTATGAAGGCCGGCGTCACATTCCGCGAGGTGATCAGCCGTTATCAAAAGCTGGTCCGGGAATCGGGTCACATTCCCAAAGGCATGCTGCTCCACGGGCGCGGCATCGGCGAGGACCGGCCGCAGGTGACGGGCGAGGCGGATGTGAGTTACAACGCGGCGCAATATACGATGCACCTCGATATCCCGCTGGTGGAGGGCAATGTCTTTGTGCTCAAGCCGGGCGCGATGCCGTCGGAGGCGCCGGATTCGATCCGCTGCGGCGATACGGTGGTGATCACGGCGAACGGCGCGCGGAGGCTGGGAAAAAGAAAGTTCAGTTTTCCGGAGATTCTTTGAATGTGATCGATGTCTTGGTAAGTAGGACATACACGCGCCAATCAAAAACTTTTTGGGGAGGTCGGCATGGAAAAGTTAACGGGCATACAGACTCTCGATGCGGTCGAGCAGACCCGCTGGGACAAATCGACCGGCAGGAACTACGTGCGCTTGACCGACAGCGATCGCTGCCACATCGCGCTTAACTGCTACGAGCCGGGCGTCAACGACGAGATGCACTGTCATCCGGGCTCGGACCACACCTTCTTCGTCGTGGAAGGGGAGTGCACGATCAGAGGACTTAAAGATGGCGAGGAGCACAAGCTGACCCGGCACCAGGGCGTCCATATCGCCGCGGGCTACTTCTACCAGCTCAACAATACGGGCAAGGACAGGCTCATCCTTTATCAGGTGAGCACCAATCCCAACCCCAGGCCGAAGAAGGGCAAGGTCATCTACGGCATCGATACGAGTTTGAAGGAGCATCTCCTCGGCCGGCTGACGGGGCAGCAGCCATGACCGTAAAAGACGTACAAGAGTGGTGCAAGGCCAACCGGCTCGATGCCCGCGGGATCATCCGCGGCGGCGAGTTTTTTATCCGCCACGCCTCAGGGGAGACTTCCTCCAGTCTTCCTACAGCGCAGCAGGTCCTACACTGGGACCTTCACATCGGCGACCGCCGCCTGCCGGCAAGTCCCTCCGACATGGAGCGGCTGGTCACCGGCAAAATCAGCCTGGATAATTTGACCCAGGCGATGAGCCGCGAGGGCAGACGGCCGGAGTGAGGGGAGATCACCGTGAAAAACGCTGACGCGTTGGGTTAGGCCAGGGTTAAGCGGCCGGTACGGAAATCAAGCGTTAAACTTTGACCACGAAAAAAATCCAGACCCAATAAACCATCAACGCCTGCACTGGGCGGCAAGGTGTGGCACAGCACCTCAAAGCTTGTGCGCTCCTGTCCCACCGCTACAATCTTTTCCACCACGACGCGTGGCACAAACTCCACACCGCTCCCCGTCGTTACCTGGGTGCGATCCGATACCAAAGCTGGATCATAGCCGATAGCAACCAGTGCGGCCACGTTCACCAGCGTACCCGTGGCGCCGGTATCCACTGCCAGTCTGAGCACGGCGCTTCCTGAAGGCCCCCAGATCTCTGCGGGAACAATAATCAGCCCCCGTTTGGGCTCGAAGGGAAAACTCATAGAACGACCGCCGTGCCTTCGGGCATCTTGCCCGTGTACAACACGGCGAATCGCTTGGGGCGCAATTCCACGGCCTTGCGATAGACTTCGTCTCGATCCTTGCCGTGCCAAAGCACCCTGCCACCTTGCACTTCCAGGGCTTCATTAGTCTGAGGGTTCTCAAGCAGGACCCACTCGGACTCAAATTGGGCCTCGATTTGGGCGACAGTCATGACATCATCCATACGGTGTCCTCCCGGTTGGATTATAGCATCGGGTAACGGTCCGACGAAAGCGCAGCGTTTGGCGCTCTTGTGGCCTAGCTACTCAGTGAGTCGGTGAGTCGGAGGGTAGGAGGAGAGATCAGGAAACTCAGAAAAGCCAGGAGAATGACTCAAGCAGAGCTAACGCGCGCCGCCCGCCTGCTTCGCCCTAACCTTGCTCGCATTGAGGCGGGAAGACATCGTCCAACCATAGACACGTTAGAAAAGCTCGCCGGTGCGTTGAAAACTCCCGTCGTGGATCTGATTGCCGGCAGGTGAGCCGTTTTTCCGGATTTTGGACCCGGTAAGGTATCAGCGGATCAATTTCCGAAACTCGTGTTAAGCCTTTACTTCTTGGTCGCCACGATGAGCGTCGTTCCGGGCATGGTGCTGGGGATGTCGGCGTGGCTCTCGATTGAGGCGAAGCCGGCGGCTTTGAGCCACCGGGTATACTCGGATAACGTCCAGCACTCGCCGCCCGGCGTGTGCGTCAGGGTATAGACAGAGAAGCGGAGCGCGAAGGTGGGCTCGGTGCGCTCTTCGTTGGGCAGGAAGTCGTTGACGACGAACAGGCCGCCGGGCTTGAGCGCCTTGTAGGCGGCGCGGAAAAGCTCTTGGTTGCCTTCCGGCGATTCGAAGCGGCAGAAGTTGCTGGCGATCGCCAGATCGTAAGAGATCTCTTCGATCTTAGCGCTGCGGAACTCGCCGTCGATAAATCGGATCTTTCCCTCCAGGCCGCGCTCGCGATTCAGCTTCTTTGCGACGGCGTTGACGTTGGGCCAATCGAGCTGTGTGACCTCAGCCGACGGGTCGCGCGTGACAATCGTCATGCCGAAGATGCTCGAGCCGCCGGCGATGTCTAACACGCGAAGCCCCTTGCGCTTCGCGCCGATTTCCAAAATATCGCACAGCGCCTTCGCCACCGGCTGAGCTATCGGGATGATCCCTAAAACCAGCTTCTCCCAAACCTCCAGCTCGGTGTTCGTATCCATCCGGCTGAGCGGCTTGCCGGTCTTGAGCGTCTCAATGAGATGGGCCATGCCGTCCCAGAGGGCCAGGGCGACGTGGCGGAAATCTCCCATGTAAGAGGGCTTGCCGCGCACTAAAAAAGCCTCGCTGATCGGCGTCAGAAAATATTTTCCGTCCCGCTTCTCGATCATCGCCAGGGCGAGGAGACCATCGAGGACGATCCGCGTGGCCCTGGGGTCGGTTCCGGCCGCGCGGGCGATCTCTTCGTAGCCGTGAGAGCCGCGGGCGATGTGGGTGAAAAAATCGTACTCGATAGCGGCGTTGAGAATCTGGCTGTTGCCGAAATCTCCCAGCAGGCGCATCAGGGGACGGGGGGAGAGGCCCTCTTTCGTGCTGGCGGACTGACTCATGATGAAAACGGCTCCTTAGGCAATGCAAAATAAAAATTGCAAAATGTAAAAGTAAAAATTACGGACCCGTGTTTTCCGTCACTTTGCATTTTTCAATTTGCCATTCGACAAGCTCATGGTGGTGAGCTAGGTCGAACCACAATTTGCCTTTTGAATTGACTCACTCGCGGTAGAGGCCTTCCTTGTTCACGAATTGATAGACGCCTTCGAAGAACCAGGCGAAGTAGGCCTGGCCCATGCGCAGGCAATACTCCAGGCTGAAGCCGGGGCGGGTGTCGGCGCGACCTTCTTCCAACATTTTTTTCAGCACCATCCAGTCGAGACCCGCGTGCGCCATCACGCCGTCATGCTCTTCGAGGTCCGCTTCCGCATGAACGCGGAAGTAAACGATTTTCTCCTCGGGGATCTTGTAGGCTTTTCTGAGCGCTCCGCCGAAAAACTTGGCCCAATGGCCGACCGCCTCTTCCACGCAGAACGACGCCCACCATTCCGCCATCGTGCCTTCGTAAAGCACGCCGCGATAGTATTCCAAAAAGGCGCGGCACTCCGGCAGCATCTCGTACTCGATCATCTCATCGTCGGTCAGGCCGAAGTTTCTCCCTTGCTCCAACACGATCCGGATATGGCCCGGCGGCGTCGGATGGATCATCTCGTCCGCCACGTGGTTGGCGAAGTGTTTCTGCAATTCAGGATGGCGCTTGAAAAACGGCAGGTGGCGTTGATAGGCGACGCCGTGGAAGTTATTGATCTCGGCCACAAAGCCGTACCAGTTTTGCCAAAAAACTTTGATGGCCTCCATCGGCAGGGTTCCCTTGGCCAAATCCGTGTGAAACCGGCCTTTGAATAGCCAGCGGTCCGCCAGCCCCATCAGGTACTTTTTCAGATCTTCGACCACCGCCTCGGCCTCCTGCGGCGACAATCGCTTGCCGAAATAGTCCTTTTTATAGTTTGCAGCCATGTGTTCCTCCTTGGATAGGTGACCGTAGGGGCGACCGGCCGGTCGCCCCTACAACACCTACCGCCTCATGCCTTCTTCAAGCCAGCGTTCCCGGATTCAGAATGTTATTCGGATCGACCATCTGCTTGATCTCTTTTACCAGGTCGTACAGATTCGTCAGTCGTTGATAGGGGTACGGTCCTTTGGTGCTGACCGTCGGCGCGGTCCAGACGACGCCGCGTTTATTGCTGAATTCCGCCACCATCCCCATCCACTTGCGGAGCTTCGCCACATCGGCGTCGTCGTAAGGATTATAAAAGACAAAATACTCCTCTTTCATCGCCAGATCGCGAGTCACGTAGCTGTCGTGCTGCGGCGAATGCTCGGGGTCCCACAGGCCGCACTCCCGCTTCGCTGCCTCATCAAGATCGTACATCTCTTTTAAGAAAACGATCGGGTACATCTTAGAAGTCACGGCGAACATGCCGGTGTGGCGCACGACCGAGCTGCACCAGCCGTCGGGGCCCATGATGTGGAAATCGGGCCAGCCGTGCAGGCCGTGCTCCTGCGCCTTGGCGCCCATCGACTTCTCCGCGATCTCCCGCACCTCGACCCCGCGCTGCTCCTGGTAGATCTTTCTCATCCTTTTCTCTTTGTAAGCCAGCTCTTCGGCGTCGCGCGCGAAGAGGATCGTCTTTAGAAAAAACCAGGCGTCATCGGGAATCTTGGACTTGTCATAGAGTCCGTCTTCCATCGGCCAATGGTACTGCCAGCGATCGACGAAATGGATGTCGTAGACAACCTCTCCCTTAACCAGCCCCAGCATGGCCTCCTGGATGTTTTCCAGCTGGTCGCGCCGAAAGCTGTAACAGTAATCGTGCAGCCACTCTCTCCGCCCCTCGATGGCGCGCAGGCAGACTTTGCTGATGATGCCGAGCCCGCCCGCCGAGAGAGTGAAGAGTCCCATCAAATCGGGGAGATGAATCCATTTCTGAAACGGGCCGAACGTCGTGCCTTGGTTGGCGAGGGCGCCCAAGCGCACCGTCTCGCCGTTGGCGAGCACGACTTCCAGGCCGATCACCATGTCGGCGATCCAGCCGTAGCGCGTCATGCCGTAGCCGATGCCGCCTTTGCTGATCATCGCGCCGATCACGACCGAGGGGCCGTAAGTGCCGTAGTTCGGCAGCATCAGTCCGTGCTGCCTCAGCGCGTGGTGGATGCCATAGACGCTCGCGCCCCCTTCGGCGATCACGTATTGTTGCGTCGGGTTGACCTCGAGAATTTTGTCCATCCCCAGCATGTCGAGCAGGATGCCGCCTTTGAGCGGCGAGCTGATCCCCATGCCGACGCCGCCCTTGGCGACGATCGGGATTTTGTGCTCGTTGGCGAAGCTCAAAATCTTCGCCACCGAATGGCGGCCGGCTGAGTCGGATTCCACTCTGACGATCACATCCGGCAGCGCCTTGTACGCGCCGTAGGCGAGGGTGTGCTGGTAGTTGATCTTGTCGATCGGGTTGGTCGAGACCAGGCGCGGGCCGACGATCTCTTTGAGCTTAGAAACGATTTCGTCGAGAGACAGCATTTTTTCGGGTCTAATGCAAAATGCAAAATGCAAATTGAAAAATGTAAAATGCGGGAACGGGACAGGAATTTAACGACTCAAGCCGGATTTTAAGGAGATTTTGCGCTTTGCCTTTTGCAATTCTCATTTTTCATTTTCGGCTAGAGTTGCAGATGGCTTCCGCCGGTGACGAGGATATTGCTGCCGGTGATCATATTGGTTTCGTCGCCGGCGAGAAAGGCGATCGTGCCGGCCACGTCCTCCGGGTAGAGGTGCTTCTGGATCGGCCGGTTCTTGCGAACTCGCTCCTTGAACTCTTCCGACATGACCGTAGAGGCGTCGGTCAATGTAAACGCCGGCGTGACGACATTCACCGTGATGCCCAAGGGTCCCAACTCGATGGCCAGGGTCGTTGCCGCCACTTCCAGCGCGGCCTTCGCCGCGGCGTAGGCGCCCAGCCGGGGTAGAGGCTGCTGCGCCAGGCGGGAGCTTAAAACGACGATCTTGCCCTTTTTCTTTTCGATCATCCCGGGAACGAAAGCGTGAACGCCGTTGTAGAGCGCGCCGAGCTCTTTGCGCGTAGCCTCCTCGAACCCATGCCAAGAGATTTGGTGCAGCGGAGCGATCTCAAAGGGGAAGAAGGCGTTGTTGATGAGAACATCAACCTGGCCGAGCGTTTTTTCCACCGCGCGGCGCATGTCGTCGACCTGGGCCTGGTCGGTGACATCGGCCTGAAAGACCATCCCCTTCGCGCCCTCTTTTTCCACTTCGTTGAGGACCTCAAGCGCGCGTTCGCGGTTCTGTAGGTAGTTCACCACCACCGACGCGCCGCAATGAGCGAGGCGCTTGGCGGCGGCCGCGCCGATGCCCCGGCTCGCTCCGGTAACGAGAACAACTCTGCCTGACAGAGGCTGGCGTCCGTCTTGTTCCATAGTCGCGCCGGATCGGAGTTAGATCGCTACGGCGTCTTCAGCCGCGCCCTTTTCGTATTTCGCCGCGTTCTCTTTGAACGAGAGAAACTTCATCCGCACGTAGGGCGAGCTGTAGCCGTTCAAGATCCGCTCGATCCTGCCCGGCTTGCTGTAGAAGGCCTGAAAAGCCCAGCCGGTCAACTGTCCCAACTGTTGCCGCGTCAGATGTTTCGTCGGCATGACGCCGTGCTCCAGGTCGTAGAGGCTCATGTCGTCGATCTCGATGTTGTTTTCCTTGACCGCGCGCTTCCAGATCGGAGAGCCGGGTATGGGATTCAGCAGCTGGATCATCACGATGTCCGGGTCGATTTCGTCGACGGCCTTGAAACGTTGTCGGATCTTCGCCGCGTCGTCTTCCCAGAAGCCGTTGAGATAGGTCGCCACCGTCGAGATATCGTTCCGGCGCAGAAAGCCGATGATCTCTTTTAATTCTTTGACGCCGACTTTCATCGGCCCTTTATGCGCCTCCGCGATCTCCTCGTCGGTCCCTCCATCGATCCCGATCAGCACCTGATACATCCCGACCTTGCGCAGCCGGGGAATGAGGTCCATGTCCCGGATAAAGTTCTGGGCGCGCCCGAGACAGAACCAGCTCATGTCGAGTTTCTTTTGCTCCAACGCCTCGACCAGATCGACCATCTTCCGGCGGTCGGAGTTGAAATCGTCGTCCATGAAAGTGAGCGCCTTGACGCCGTATTTTCGGTGCAGCAGCTCCATCTCTTCGGCGATCTTTTTGCCGCCGCGGGTGCGGTGAGAGCTGAAGTCGCGCGGGCTCCGCGGATCGACCAGCCACCACTCGTAGCAGAAATGGCACGCGCCTTCGCAGCCGCGCGAGGTCACCGCCTCGTTGTAGTTGGGAATAACGGAGTAACCACAATACCGGTCCATCGGGAACAGATCGTAGGCCGGCGCGGGCAGCTCGTCGAGATTGGTGATGAGCGGTCGCGGCGGGTTGAGAACGACCTCGGCGCCGTTGCGCCAGCAGAGTCCTTTGATCCCGCTCAATTTCGGCGCGGGTTGCTTGAGCTCGTCCAGTAGTTCCGCCATCGTATATTCGCAATCGCCAAAAACGGCGACGATCGCGAAATCGAGCTGCGGGTTTTCCCGCATCAGCTTCTGCGGGATCGCCGTGTACATGAGTCCGCCGGCGACCGTGACGGTTTTGGGCGCGATTTCCTTGATGCGCTTCATCGCCGCGTGAAAGCGAGTGAGCTGGGCCGCGCCGCCGGAAGCGGCGATCATGTTGCCGAAGAAGACGGCGTCGGGCTTTCTGCGCCGCACCTCTTCGAACATCTGCTCGTCGTTCAGCTCCAGGGCGCGACAGTCCAGGACTTCAACGTCGGCGCTCTTTTTCTCGCGAACGAAGGCAGCCAGTTGGGCGTGGAGCGCGTTGGTTGCGAGGTGGCGGTCGCCCCAGGGGGCCCAGTTTCCCATTGGCGGTGTAATGAATAGAAGTTTCATGTGTTTCTCCTAACCGGCCGGATACTTCGCCCCAAAATAGTTAATACGTAAACAATTGTCAAGGTGGGCTGCTGCCGGGCCCGCTGTTGACAGGGGAACCAGAGTGCGGGAAAAGAGAAAGATGCTTTCACTTTTACAGGCGATTAAGTTCCTTACAGCCGCTCCGTGGCCGACAAGCAGGGAGGCGGCGCCGCAAGAGGTGGCACAGTCCGCCGCCTTTTTCCCCTTGGTCGGATTCTTTTTGGGGATCGTGCTGGTCTTGGTGGACCGCCTGTTGGACCCTTATCTCGCCTCGGAGATCCTGAGCGTTGTGCTGGTCACGGTTCTCATATTCGCGACGCGCGCCGCGCCTCTGGCCGATCTAGCGAGCACCTGGGATCAGTTAGCCCCGAGGAAAAACAGGCCCCTTGCCGGTTCGCGCATAGGCCCAGATTTGGGTCTGTTCGGTTTACTGGCGGTCCTGGTAGTCATCGCTCTCAAATTTCGCGCTATCGAGGTAATGGGCGAAGCGCGCGCCCCCGGTCTGTTGTTGGCGCCGGCCCTGGGGCGCTGGGCGATGGTGGTGCTGGGTTACGGTGCGAGTTCTACGGGCGAGGATGAACAGGAAATCGACGTAGACGGTATCAGGGGTAAGCAGTTGATTCTGGCAACTGGCTTGCTGCTGTGCGGCGTCTTCCTGATCGCCCGGCGGGTGGGGCTTTGGGTGGCGTTATGGGTTTCGCTCTTGGCGCTCGGGAGCCGGTACCTACTCCACCGCCGACTGGGCGGAGTCGCTGGGAAAAATCTCGGCGCGGTCGCGGAGATGAGCGAGGCGCTGGCATTTGTTCTCTTTGCCACCCTTTAGCAGGCCGGCCACAAAGGCCCATATGCCATAGCCCGCCTGGGAATCTCTCTCCGGGCCGATGCGATACGTCGTTGGTAAGCTGCCCTCAAAAACTGAGAGTATCTCTGGACTACGCTTGCATCTCCTCGTCCCATGCATCGTAGCGGTTCTCGGCATCCACGGAATCAACCGCCAGGTGATTTTGCTTTACGGCTCGCTTCCCTCGGCGGTGATCAACTACGTTCTGACGGCAAAATACACCCGCAACTCCGAGCTCACCGTCTCCATCATCGTGCTCTCGACTCTCCTCTCCCTGGCGACTGTCCCGTTAGTTTTCTGGTTGATTCGGTAATCGCCAGAAGTCCCCGTGAAGAGGGCAATATCCGCCCGTGCTCTTTCGCGCGTCTAGGAAGCGCGTCGCTTTGTCGGCGGACGGAGAAAAAAAGTCAGGAAGGCCGAGACGATCAACATGCCGATGAAGAGGCTGAAGGAGAGAAAGTAGCTTTGGGTGGCGTCGAAGAGCAGGCCGAAAAAGGGCGGTCCCCCGGCGGCGAAGGCGTGGGTCAGGAGCGCGCCCATGCCGCGGATCTTTCCGAGCGAGACGCGCCCGAAGTAGTTGGCCCAGATCATCTCCGACAGGATGGAGGTGCCGCCCATCCCGATGCCGTATAGAAAAAAGCCGGCATAGAGGGAAACCACCCCGGGAGCGAAGAAGGCCCAGGAAAGCCCCGCGGTTTGGATCAGAAACTTGACCATGATGAGTCTGGCGATATTTCCCCGCTCGGCGAGAACCCCCCAAACGATGGGTGTGCTGAACTGCATGGATGCGATAATGCTCAATACCGCCGCTCCTACCATGGCCGAATGGCCCTGATCGGTTACGAAGGCGAAGACGTGAAGATTCAGGCCGGTCACACCGACGCTCGCGACGCCGAAGGTGATGCAGATGAGCCAGAAGGCCGGAGTGCGGAGCGCCTCGCGGCGGCTCCAGGCGACGACGTCGACTTTCGCGCTCCGCCGCAGCCTGGCGGCGGCCCCGCCCGCAGGCGACTCGCTCTCGTGTGGCGCGGGGGATCTACCGTCCGGCAGAAGTCCCATGTCTTCCGGGCGCCGGCGCATAAAGAGCAGCGACGGGCCAACGACCAACGCCAGCGTCACAAGGCCGAAGACGGCCCAGGTCGCCCGCCATCCCGCGTATACGATGAGGGAGGCCGCCAGGAGAGGCATTGCGACTTTGGCCAGGCCGTGGCCCATGCCGGCTAAAGCGAGCGCGCGGCCGCGCATGCGAACGAACCAGCGCGAGATGGAGACGTTGACCACCATCGAACCCATGAGCGCGTCGCCCGGGCTGACCAGGAGCCAGCGGACCAGAAGGAACTGCCAAAAATCCCTCGCCTGGCCGAGGAGGAGAAAGCCCGCCCCCGAGATGAGACCGCCGGCGGCCATGAGCCACTTCCCACCATGCCGGTCTATCAGCGAGCCGATCAGCGGCGCCGCGACCGCGCTGACGAGGATCTCTCCCGAACGGACGAGCGAGAAAACGCCACGGGAGATCCCGAGATCTTCAGACAGCGGTTTCAGGAAAACGCTGAGCGTGCTCGATATCGAGAAGGCGGAAGCGATGTACGCAAGAAAGCCGACGGCGACGATTACCCAGCCGTAAAAAAATTTTGTCGGGTGGTTTGTATATTCAGCGCCGGACGAGGGTTGCACGCTCTTCGTTGTATCAAGGATCGGATGAAGCATAAAGGCCGGCAAGAATAGGCCCGCATAAGAATTTCACCCGGAGCGTCAAAAACTTCTTGACAAGTTTTTTCGCGCGGTGTACTTTTCTCTTTACTCTAAGCTCCAGGGAAGTCCGGTGCAAATCCGGCGCGGTCCCGCCACTGTAATGGCGACGAAAGCCGCAAGTTAAGCCACTGTGCGCCTTAGGCGCGCGGGAAGGCGCGGCGAGTAGAATCAAGCCAAAGCCAGGAGACCTGCTTAGAACGCGTTAACCGGCCTCTCCGGGAGAGAGAGAAAGGTTCTCATTTTTTTCCTCCAACTCTCGTTGAGGCCGGATGAGAAGCTCCGATGAAGCTTTGCTCGTCTCTGTTGATTTCTGCGATGTTTCACGCCGCCGTGCTGTTACTGCCGCCGGCGGGGTTTGAGCCTCGCCCCCAGGAGCTTATTCCCGTGGTCGTCCTGGGTGTCGCTGAAGGTGATGGTTCGACCTTGCTCACCACGGGGGAGGGTGGTGGGGGCGGTGCATCTGGCGCAAAACCGCAAGGCAATGGAGCGCCGGAGCAGCGGACAGTGAAAAAGGCGCCAGCCAAAAGCGAAGCTGTCGCGCCAGCCGGCGACGGAGTGGGTACGCTACTCGCTTCCGCACAGATGGCGGTCAAAACTCAGGTGGCGCTGGAGGCTGTGAGCGACGTTGGGATCGCCGTGGCGGACGTCAGCGGGAATGGCGCAAGTCAATCTCGTGTGAGTTCCGCGCCGGCAGACGGTCAGGCTGGTGAGGCGGGATTTTCCGCGGGCGGCGCCGGAACGGGTGGAAACGGGAGCGGAATCGGCGCGGCGGGAACCGGCAACGGACTCGGCTTAGCAGGGGACGGGCATGGCGGAGGAGGGCTGGGCGTAACGCCAATCTATGCCGGAGTGAGTTACGCGCACACGCCCAAACCGGCCTATCCCGAAGAGGCCAGAAAAGCAGGCTGGGAAGGGACTGTGATACTCGGTGTCCTGGTGGATGTTGGAGGGAAGGCGGAAAAAATTGAGATCAAAGGCAGTTCCGGTTACGCGCCGCTCGATCAGGCGGCGGTGGAGGGTCTCAAGCGGTGGCTTTTTCGTCCAGCGCGCTACGGCGAGAGAGCGGTGGAGAGTTGGGTGAAGATTCCGGTCGTTTTTCAGTTGGCTGAAGTCAAAGATTAACCGTCTAACTCAATTTTAAGGAGGCAAACAGAAGCGATCTTATCAACCGCAGGTGGATGTACGGGAAAGGGGTGAAAATCCCCTGCTGCCCCGCAACTGTGACGGCCACGAAAGCCGCACTGAGCCACTGTGCGCCTCAGGCGCACGGGAAGGCGCGGCGAGTAGGACTGATCGTGATCGTGGATCGTGACCGTGTTCGTTCAAAGAAATTTACGAGCACGAGGGACGAGCACGAACACGACTAAAAAGCCTAAGCCAGGAGACCGGTCCTTCCTGCCCTAACAACTTCCCCTTTCGCGGGAAAAGGAGGGGCCCATGTTCTCGATCTTTCTTTTTTTCATTTCGGTTTTACTTTCCACTTTCGCCTACGCCGCGGAGCCGAGCCAGGAAGAGAGCCTGCCGTCGGTCGTGGTGATCTCCACCAGACTCCAAGACGTCGAGGAGGAGGCATCCAAGGTTCCGGGCAAAGTCATCGTCATCACAGCCGAGGAGATTCAGCGGCTCGGCGCGAAAACCGTGCAAGAGGTCCTCCAGTATCAAACGGGTGTCGTCCTCTACGATCAGATCGGCAACGAGTTTCAGCCGACGATAGATTTTCGAGGCTTCAACGGCCAGCCGGTCCCCGCCACCGCCGTTTTCCTGGACGGCGTCCGCGTCAACGAGCCGGACTTCAACTCGACAAACTTCGATCTCATCCCGATCGAAGATATCGAACGGATCGAAATTATGCCGGGGACGGCCACAGTTTTCGGGCGCAATGCCCTGGGTGGAGTGATCAACATCAGAACCAAACGGGGCCGGAAAGACAAGCCCCATGTCGGATTGGAGATCGGCGGAGGCAGTTATGGCCGGCAGAAATATTCCTTCACCTCGGATGGGCCGCTCCCGCTGGACAAGTTCGATTACTACGTCGGTACGACGCGCGAGCTGACCGACGGATTTCGCGAGGCGTCGGGAGGCCGGATTACCCGTATCTTCGGCAAGCTAGGTTTCAGGTATGAAGATAAAACCGACGCGACGCTTTCCTACACGCACGTCGAGGATCACCTCAAGCAAGCCGGCTCTCTGCCCGCCAGCCGTCTTCGCCGCGACTACAACGATAACCTGACCCCCGGGGATTTCTCGAACAGCAATCTTCACCTGGTTGCGCTCAACGTGCGGCAGAAGCTGTCCGCGGGCTTCTCCCTTGCGCTGAACGGTTTTGTCCGGATGAACGACCAGGAGTCGTTTGTCAGGGGCCTCTCCAGCGTCTCAACGCTCCTGACAGAAACGACCTCCGGCGGCACTACGATCCAGGCGACGCACGACGGCGTCATTCTCGGCAGGAAGAACCTTCTCAGTCTCGGCGCGGAATATACCCGCAACCGCTTCGACATCGTCAACTCCGGCCTTTTCTTCCCGGCCTTTTCCTTCCTTACTCGTCAGTCGACCAAGGAAGACGTCGCCGGAGCTTACCTCACCGACAGCTTCACTCTCTTTGACTCGCTGGTTCTGAGCGGCGGTGTCCGCTACGACTGGGACCGGTACGATTTTACCGATAAGATCGACCCGGCGCTCAGCGGGGGAAAAATTTTCCGTCGGGTAAGTCCCAAAGCGGGCCTCGTCTTTACGCCCATTAAGGATTTAAGCTTCTCATTCAACTACTCCGCGGGAGTCAGAATGCCGACGGTCAGCGAAATCTTTGCGCAGGGACCGTTCGTTTCCAATCCCGACCTCGTGCCGATGACGAGCCGCAACTTTGAGCTTGGGGCCAAGGGCAAAATCGCGGATTGGCTGGAGGCTTCTCTTGCCCTGTTTTACATGCCGGTCAAGGACGAGATTCTTTTTGTGATCACCGACCCGGTCAACTTCTTCGGCCGGAATGAAAACATCAGCAGCACGCTGAGAAAGGGCATCGAGCTTTCACTCAAAGGACGCTACCGGAAGTGGTTCGACGCTTTTCTGAACTACACCGTGACGAAGGCCACCTTCGAGACCGACGTGCTCTTATCGTCGGGGCAGGTTAAAAAAGGCGATGAACTTCCGATGGTTCCGCGCCATCGCGTCGGCCTTGGCATCAACCTCCATCCCGTGGAAGATCTGACGATCTCCATATTGGGAAGCTATGTCGGCCGGCAATTTTTTCTCAACGACGAGCCCAATCGATTCACAAAGCTGGAGGACTACTTCGTCCTTGGCAGCCGGGTCAGCTATCGGTGGAAGGACCTCACCGGCTATCTTATGGTGAACAATCTCACCAATCAAAAATACTCGACGTCCGGTATCAAGGTGGCCCAGCCCTTCGTTGTGCCCGCTCCCAGGATCAACCTGTTTGCCGGTTTGATTTATCGCTATTGAGCGGCGCCGGCGTCCGCTTAGATGGTTGTCACGAGATAAAAAAGCTGTTAAAAGTCGCATCCAGAACCAGATCAACAAGGAGAGTCCAGATGAAACCACGGATGGCGTTGTTAACGACAATAATTTTCGGCGCGGCCGCGCTGCGGCTGCTTCCTCATGCGCCCAACTTCGATCCGATCACGGCGCTGGCGCTGTTCGGCGGCGCGCAGATCGAAGACAGGCGCTGGGCCTTTGTTCTACCGCTGGCGGCGATGCTGCTGAGCGATCTGCTCATTGGGTTTCACCCGTTGATGCCGGTCATCTATCTGACGTTCGCGCTGGTGGTGTGGATGGGAATTTCTTTGCGCCGCCGGCTCAAGCCTCTCCCCGTGGCCGGGGCGGCGCTCGGGGCAGCGACGCTCTTTTTCGTCGTCAGCAACTTTGCCGAGTGGACTTTAGGCATGTTGTATCCCAGGACCGTCGAAGGTCTGATCGCCTGTTACATCGCGGCGATCCCTTTCTTCGGCAACACCATCGGCGGGGCGCTGTTCTACTCCGCGGCGCTGTTCGGTGGCTTGGCGCTCGCGCAGAAAAGATTTCCGCAAATTGCTCCCGAATCGCGCCTGGCGGCGCGTTGAATCCGGCGCGCGGGAGATGGACGGAGGCTTTTATGGAACCAGCGATTCGGATTTCAGGTGAGCGGTGGATGGTCGCGGGCCTGACCTTGCTCGGCCTATTCTCGCTGTACGTCCTGGCGCTCGATCAAGGGCTTCTCCTTTCACTGGCACAGGGCCCGGCCGCCTTCGATATGAACCTGATTCATGAGTTCGTCCATGACGCGCGCCACGCTGCGGGTTTCCCCTGCCATTAAAAGAAGTAGGCAGTAAGCAGTACGCAGTAGGCAGAAAGCTTCAGGGCTTTTGCTACTGCATACTGCCCGCTGCCTGTTGAGTCGTGGTGGACAATAAGTCTCTCGGCCAAATCCTCAAAGTTGCGCTGCTGGCAGGACTGATCGCCGGCACCGTTGCGGCGATCTTCCACTGGACTTTCACTGAATCCCTCATCGACAGAGCCATCGAGATAGAAAACCACGCGCATGCGACGCTTGCGGGCTCTTCCGAAGAGCCCGTGGTCAGCCGTCCCGTGCAGAAGGCCGGTCTCTTTGCCGGCCTTCTGCTGTACGGAACGGCATGGGGAGCTCTTCTCGGGCTTCTAATTTACGCGGTCAGGCCGTGGTTTGTGAAGCTCGACTATGGGAGGCAGGGATTTTTGCTGGCTTTGTTACTCGGCTGGGCCGTGGTGATTTTTCCGATGCTCAAGTATCCGGCAAATCCGCCGGGAGTAGGAGAGGCGGAGACGATCGGCTATCGGCAAGGACTTTTCGTCGGTCTGATCGCGCTTTCATTGATAGGGGTGACGGTTGCCCTGGCTATCGAGCGCCGCTTGAGCGGAAAAGGGAACGTGAAACGAGCTGCTGTGGTGCTGGGTTACCTGATCTATCTCGCCTTGATCTACTTCACGCTGCCGGGGAATCCAGATCCTATCAAACTTCCGGCCGACTTAATTGAATCGTTTCGCGCCCTATCGCTTGTGGGTCAGGTCCTGTTCTGGGGAGCTATGGGAGGATCGTTCTGGTGGCTGCGCCGCGGAGGAGCTGAACACTCTGATCGTCCGTCATGACCGGTTCGCCTTCCTGTACCCCAATGCGTCCTGGGCGATGATGATTTTCTGGATGTTCGATGAGCCTTCGACGATCTGGTACGACTTGGCGTCGCGGAGGTAGCGTTCCACGGGAAATTCCGTCGAATAGCCGTAGGCGCCAAGGATTCTGAGCGCGGCGTCGGCGGCGAAGGCCGCCGCCTCGGCGGATGTGTATTTGGCGATCGACACTTCCAGATTGTTCGGCTGCTTTTGGTCCGCCAGCCAGGCGGCGCGGTAAACGAGCAGCCGCGCCGCTTCTTCGTGCGCGACCATCTGGGCGATCAGATCCTGGTTCATCTGGAACTGGCCGATTTTCTGGCCGAACTGCTCCCTCTGGTTGCAATAGCCGACCGCCGCCTCGCGAGCCGCGCGCGCCACGCCGAGGGCGCCGGCCGCGCAACTTAAGCGTGTCTGGTTCAACTGCCACATGCAGATCTTAAATCCGTCTCCCTCCTTGCCGAGGAGATTTTCCGCCGGCACCCGGAGATTCTCGAACGTCAGCTCGCCGATCGGCGAGGCATGGACCCCCATAGTATCGAGCGAACGGCGGCTTACGCCGGCCTGATTCAGATCGGCGTAAAAGGCGGAAATGCCGTGGTGTTTTTGCGCGCGGTCCGTATAGGCGTAGATTAACGCGGTATCCGCGACCGGGGCGTTGGAGATCCAGATCTTGGTGCCGTTGAGCAGGTAGGTGTCGCCATGACGCGCCGCCGTCGTGCGGAGCGCCGCGACATCGGAGCCCGCGTCCGGCTCGGTGATGGCGAAGCAGCCGATTTTTTCGCCGCGCACGAGCGGCGGAATCCACTTCTTCTTCTGCTCTTCGTTCCCGAAGTGGAGCAGCGCCAGCGCCGGCCCGATCTGCATGTTGATATAGACTCTGATGGCGGCGTGGACCCGGGCGATCTCTTCCGTAATGAGCGCGAGCGCGAGAAAGCCAAGGCCGTTTCCCCCGTAGCTCTCCGGGACGATGGCGCCGTAGAAGCCAAGGTCGCCCATCTTCCGGACCAGGTCTTTGCGAAACTTGTGTTCCTTATCGTCCTGCGCAGCGGTCGGCGCGATCTCCTTGGCGGCAAAATCGCGCGCCAGGTCGCGCGCCGCTTTTAAGTCGTCCGACAATTCAAAATCCATAGTTCTCCTCCTAAGGAATCGTAAAACGTAAGGGGTTAGGGGTTAGGCGTGGGGAAATCGAAGTCCCTTTACCCCTCACGCTTTACGCCTAACGAATTGAGCAGGCTGCGCGCAATCACCAGCTTTTGGATTTCCGACGTCCCCTCGTAAATCCTGAGTGCGCGGACATCGTTGTAGAGCCGCGCGACAGGAGTCTCCACCACGACGCCGATGCCGCCGTGGATCTGAACCGCCTGATCGACGATTTGCTGCGCCGCCTCCGTCGCATAGAGCTTTGCCATCGACGATTGCCTCTTGAAATCCTCCCCGCGATCGTGGCTCCAGGCGGCGTGATAGACGAGCAGTCGCGCGGCCTCTAGCTCCGTGGCCATGTCGGCGAGTTTGAACTGGATGCCCTGAAACTGCGCCAGCTCCTGGCCGAACTGCCGCCGCTTTTGGCTGTGCCGGAGCGCTTCCTCCAACGCCCGTTGGCCGAAGCCGAGAGCCGCCGCCGCGACCGTGCAGCGCAGCGTATCGAGCGTGTCGAGAGCGATTTTGATGCCGTCGCCCTCCTGACCCAAACGATTCGATTCGGGAACGATGCAATCCTCAAAGGCGATAACCCCGATCGGATGGGGAGAAATAACGCGAGTCTTCTCTTTTAAGACGAGGCCGGGATTGTCGCCTTCGACTACGAAAGCGCTGAGGCCTTTAGCTTTTTTTCCGGGATCCGTCGAGGCGAAGACGACGTAGATATGGGCGATGCCGGCGTTGGAGATAAAGCGCTTGATTCCGTTAAGGCAATACTCCTTGCCGCGCTTCACCGCGCGCGTCTGGATGGCGGAGATGTCGGAGCCGGCTTCGGGCTCGGTAACTGCAAAAGCCGCGATGGCTTCGCCCCGGGCGACGGGCGGGAGGTATCGCTGCTTTTGGTCGTCGGTTCCGGCCAGCGTGATCGGGTAGCTTCCGAGCGCCTGCATCCCGAGCATCGTATCCGCGAGCGCCGATCCGCGCGCCAGCTCCTCGCGCAGCACGCACCAGTCGCGGGATTGTATGGTCTCTCTGACGCCGCCGAAGCGCTTCGGCGTAACGTAGGCGACAAACCCCTCCCGCGCAAGCTCCTTCACGAGCCGCCGGGCCGCAGCCTCGACATCCGCCTCTTCCGCGCGGTTCAGCAGATGCTTGTCCACCCAGGCGCGGACACGGGATTGGAGCGCGAGGTGATCTTGGTCGAAATAGGGGAGCATTCGCTACTTAGTCTGGATTATCTAGAGTCCTCGGGGGCAAGCCCTTCCGGTCGACGGCAATAAAACTCTACTTTTAGGCAACCTTCACGTTCGGTGCCGTCGCCCGTCAAGGCCTGCCCCTTCGGACAACACTATGTTGCGACCTCTCATTGTGGCGTGAATTTTCCCGGTTTAGTTGTCGCGATTAAATACCGGCGCTCGTTTTTCGACGAAGGCGCGGTAGCCTTCATGAAAATCGGGGGTGTCCATGCAGACGGCCTGCGCCTTGGCTTCCATTTCCAACGCCGCTTCGAGATCCACGTGGATCTCGCGGTTGAGCAGGTCTTTGGTTACGCCGAGGGCGTAGAGCGGCCCCTGGCTCAGGCGGCGCGCCATCGCGTAGACTTGGTCCATCAACTCGGCGTGCGAGATCACTTTGTTGGCCAGCCCGATGCGGTAGGCCTCCTGGGCGTCGATAAAATCCCCGAAGAAGACCAGCTCCGTTGCTTTTCCCTGTCCCACGATCTTCGGCAGCAGGTGCAGCGCGCCCATGTCGGCGCCGGCGAGGCCGACTTTGGTGAACAGAAAAGCAAACTTCGCCTGGTCGGAGAGAATCCGCAAATCGCTCGCGAGCGCCAGCATCGCGCCGGCGCCGGCGGCAATGCCGTTCACGGCCGCGATGATCGGCTTCTTCAGATTGCGCATGTTTTTGACGACGTTGCAGGTCATGCGGGTGAAGCGATAGAGATCGTAGCTCTTCATCTGGAGCAGCTTTCCGATGATGTCGTGGACGCTGCCGCCGGAGCAAAAGCCTTTTCCCGTCCCCGTGAGCACGATGACTTTTACGGCCTTCTCATCGGCCACGTCCTTCATCAGCCGCTCGAGCTCTCCGTAGCTCTGAAACGTCAGCGCGTTAAGCCGATCGGGATCGTTCAAGCGCACCGTGGCGATCCCGTCTTTCACTTCATAGAACAAACTCTCGTAAGCCATTCTCTCCTCCTTCGGAGCATTGCAAAATGAAAAATGCAAATTGCAAAATTCAAAGTCTAGCGTGCTCCGTAACTTTTGCACTTTTCAATTTGAACTTTGCATTTTGCATTAAGCCGGGACTCATACCATCACGGCGCCTCCGTCCACGTTGATCGCCTGTCCGGTGATTCCTCCGGTGGACTCCGAGGCCAGCATGACGGCCAGATCGGCCACCTCTTCGGGAGCGATCAGCCGGTTCTGTGGCGTGGCGCTTTTGAAAAGCTTCAGCACCTCTTCCACTTCTTTGCCGGTCTTCTCCGCCATTCGCGCCGCATTGCCGAGCGTGAGCTCGGTCTCGACGTATCCGGGGCAGATCGCGTTGACCGTCACTCCGGTGCGCGCCATTTCGATGGCCAGCGCGCGAGTGAGCCCGAGCAACCCGTGCTTGGAGGCGGTGTAGGCCGCGATGTAGGGGTACGCCACTTTGGCGACGGTCGAGGCGATGTTGATGATCCGGCCCCATTTTGCGGCGATCATCGCAGGCAAAAACACTTTGCAGCAATGATAGGCGCCGGTGAGATTGACTTTGAGCACCTGGTTCCACAGCCGGTCTTCCATCTCCAAAAAGGCCGCCGCGGGCGCCATGCCGGCGTTGTTCACCAGGATCTGTATGCCGCCGAACTCGCCGGCGATCTCGCGGTTGAGCGCGTCAACTTCATCCTTGCGCGTCACATCGCAGCACAGCGGCAGCGCCTTTGCTCCTTTGGCGCGAATCTCTTTAGCCACGGCGTCGAGCGAGGCTTGCGTTCGTCCGGTGATCGCCACCCGACAGCCCTCTGAAGCGAAGGCCAGGGCGATGGCGCGACCGATTCCCCGGCCGCCGCCGGTTACAAGAACATTTTTTTCCCGGAGAGTCGCCACTAATCCTGCCCGCCTTCTTCCCGCCGCTTGCCGTTCGGCTTCTCACTCGCGCTCTTGAGGCGCTCGCTATACTCCTCCAACTTTTTGTCCACCAGACCGTTCACGGAATCGGGCGGATAGCGGCCCGCTCCGTCCCGCTCGCCCGCGGGAACGCCGGTAAGCACTTCAATACCCTCGTCAATGGTGCTTACGGCGTAGATATGAAATTTTCCCTGTGCCGCCGCTTCCACGACATCGCGGCGCAGCATGAGATTTCTCAAATTCGCTTTCGGAACGAGCACTCCCTGATCTCCGGTAAGCCTCTTGAGCCGGCAAACGTCGAAAAAACCTTCGATCTTGCGATTGACGCCGCCGATCGGCTGGATCTCCCCGTTCTGATTCACCGAGCCGGTTACGGCGATATTCTGTTTGAGTGGAAGGCCGGTCAGGCTCGACAATATCGCGTAAAGCTCGGTCGAAGAGGCGCTGTCGCCGTCCACCCCCTCGTAGGACTGCTCGAAGCAGAGGCTTGCGGAGAGGGAAAGCGGCCGCTGCTGCGCGTGTTTCGCGCCAAGATAGCCGCTCAGGATCAACACTCCCTTGTCGTGGGTTTTGCCGCTGAGCTTGGCTTCCCGCTCGATGTTGACGATGCCGTCTCTTCCGAGGAAGGTCCTGGCGGTGATACGCGAGGGTTTGCCGAAGCTGAAATCGCCTAACTGGTAAATTGCCAGCCCGTTCACCTGTCCCACCGCGGCGCCGGTGACATCGACGAGCAAGGTTCCCTGCGCGATCATTTCCCGGATTCGCTCTTCGATCAGGTTGAGCCGGAACGATTTTTCGTCGATCGCTTTTTCGACATGCTTGCCGCTAACCAACTCGCTGCCGTTTTTCTGCGCCCAGTAGTTGGACTCGACCAGCAGATCGACGATGTCGCTAAAGCGCGTGGAGAGTTTCTCCTGGTCCTCGACCAGTCTCGCGCTGTGCTCGATGACCCTCGCGACGCCGCTCGAATCGAAATGGCGCAGCCCCTCGCGCTCGCACGAGGCGCTGATGAAGCAGGCGTAGGCTGTGATGTTTTCCTTGGCGAGATCGATCTCGAAGTTGAAATCGGCCTTCACCTTGAAGGTCTCGCGGAAATCCGGGTCCATCGTCGACAGGGCGTGGTAGAGCATGGGATCGCCGATCATGATGATCTTCGCGTCGGCGGGGATCGGCTCGGGCCGGAGTCCCTGCGGAGCGAGCCAACCAAAAAAGGTCGCCGGCTCCTCGATCCTGAGATCGCGATTTTTGATCACCCGCTTCAGCGCTTCCCAGACGCCCGGATTGGCCAGCACGTCGCGATCGTAGAGGACCAAGTAGCCGCCGTTGGCCCGGCTGATCGAGCCGGCCTTGATCATGGTAAAGTCCGTGACGAATCCTCCCATCATCGGCCGCTTCTCGACCACGCCGAAGAGGTTGTGATAGGTGGGGTTGGTCTCGATCACGATGGGAGGCACTTCCGTGTCGCTGTTGTCCACGAAGACGTTGACCCGGTAGGGGAGAAAGGGATCCGTGGGCGGCTCGATGGGCCCCAGGGCGGCGAACGGCAAGACCGGCGGCGGGATCTCTGTGCCCTTAAAGCGGCTGAGGTTTTTTAGAATGTGGCCGCGCAGGGCCTCCAGGTACGTCAGGACTTTGGGGTAGGCGCGATATTTTTCCGTCAGCTCGCCGAACGGGATGCGCACCAGGTACTCTCCCGCCTTTTGTTCGAGGCTGTCGAGCTGTTCGTTGATCTCGCGCTCGATCCTTTTTCCTTGGCGCAGCGCCTCGTCGACTTTGTCTTCGATCTGCCGGCGGCTCTCCTCCAGCCTCCCTTTCTCTTGCGGGTCGAGGGTAAGATACTCCTCCTCTTGCATGGGTTTGCCGAGTTTGAGGGGGATGAGCGCCATGCCGGAAGGAGAGAGTTTCAGCGCGAAGCCGCCGTGCCTGGCCTCTTCGATCAGCCCTTCCATGATCTGCTGCTGTTGCCGTTGCATCTGCTCGATCAGGGATTGGCGCTGGCGGCCGAACTCATCGCTCTCGAAGGTTTTTTTTGCCTCCCGTTGGAGGTTTTGGATCAACGCCTCCATGTCCCGCCTGAGCACCTTGCCCCAACCCCGGCGGATATTGATCGCTTGTGGCCGGTCCGGATCGATGAAATTGTAGATGTAGCACCAATCCTCGGGAAACGGCGGATCACCTTCCACGGCGCTTTTTTGCGCGGTGAGTTTTTTAAGGAATGCTTTGATAATGCTGGTTTTTCCGGTGCCGGTGAGGCCGGTGACGAAGATATTAAAGCCGGGCTTGTTGACTCCGAGGCCGAACTCGATCGCGCGGATCGCCCGCTCCTGGCCGATAAAATCCTCAAGCGGCGTCATGTCGGCGGTGCAGGAGAAGGGAAGCAGGGCCGGATCGCAACGCCATGCGAGCCTTGCGGCGGGTATCTCGTGAGGATTCATGCGTGTTCCTTGCCGGGTTACTGGGGCAAAGCATAGGGCCTATGCAACGCTAGGTCAACCGCCACCGTATTGCTACCCCGAACAACACGCTCTATAATCCAACCCATGCTTCGCCGTGCTCAGCTTCTTCTGCTCATGTTCCTGGTTGCCGGATGCGGCTCGTACTTCAGGCCCAAAAATCCCGATGCGCCGCGGATCCAGGAAGATGAAGAAGTTCGGATGGGCCGCCAGTTTCGCCGGGAAATCAAGCAGCATCTCAAGCTGCTGAACCAGCCGGAGGTGGAGCGGTACGTCGATCAAGTGGGGCGCCGTGTGCTGTCGGCGATGGGGTCGCTGCCGTTTGACTACCGCTTCTTCGTCGTGGAGGAAAATCAACTGAATGCCTTCGCGGTGCCGGGCGGCTCGGTCTATTTGTATACCGGCCTGATCGACAGGGCGAAAAGCACCGGCGAACTTGCGGGAGTCATGGGCCACGAAATCATTCACATCAAGGACAAGCACATGGCGCGCCTTTCCGGACCAGATCCGCTGAGCCTTTTGGCCCTGGTGGCGATGATTCTTGCCCGAGGAGGCGCCGGCGCGCAGGCGGCGGGCGCGATCGCGCAAGGAATTTCGGCGACGCGCCAGTTTGCTTACACGCGGCAGTTGGAATTAGAGGCCGATACGCTCGGCGTGCGATACATGGCGCAGGCGGGCTACGATCCGGCGGCCGCAGTGAGCTTCCTCAAGACGATGGATCAGGAAAGGTTCCTGAATCCCATTCAAGTGCCTGCCTACCTTCTGACGCACCCTTTGACTCCGGAGCGCGTGGCCAATATGGAGCGGGTCGTGCGCTCCCTGAATGTCGATCGGCCTAGAGTAGACGGAGCTGATCCGCTCAAGAGGATTCAGGTGCTTATCCACCTGGAGCGAAACGAGGGGGAGGCGGTAATCGCCGAATATGGGAAGATGGTCAAACAGTCTCCCGAAAACGCCGAGGCGCGCCACCTTCTGGCGATCGCTCAACAACATGGGGGCCGGACGGCGCCGGCGCGTGAAAACTACGAAAAAGCAAGGGCGCTCGACCCGAAAAGGCCGGGGCTGGATCGCGACCTGGGAAGACTGTACACCCAGAGCGGGGAGTTTAACCTTGCTCACCAGGTCTTGGAGCGCGCCATGCGGGCCGAGCCCAGGGAACCTCTTACCTTTCTCTATTTGGGAGAGCTCTACGAGAAGGAAGCAAACCTGCGCGAGGCGGCAAGCGCCTACCTGGGCGCGCTCAATCTTGCGCCGCTGTGGCCGCTGCCGCCCTATCGCGTTGGAGTCGCTTACGGCAAGATGGGCCGGCTCGGCGACGCCCATTACTACCTCGGCCGTTCCAACTTTCTTCAGGACGAAGATGAGCGAGCGATCGCCGACTTTGAGCGATCTATCAAAGCGTTCGGCCCGAACTCCCCGCGAACGCAGTTGGTCAGGGAAGAGCTGGAGATGCTGAAGGCCAGAAGGAGATAGAGTTAGTCCGCGGCGACTTGAGGGGAAAAAGTGTAGACCTTGCCTCTCACCGGCCTGGCAAGCTTTTGCTCCCGCTTCAACAAAAATTCCCGCATGTAGTCCGGATCGAATCCCAACAAACCGCAAATATTATTGAAGGAAAAAAGCCAACCCGTGCCTTGGTCCTCGATCCACTCCAGGGCGTTTTGATAAAGCTCTCTGCCAGCGCTGCTTCTGGCGTTCCGATACTTCTCCAGGCACTCCACGGCGTCCTTCATGATGGCGATCATCAGCCGCTTCTCCCCTTCGAGCTGGCGAGAGAGGCCGCGATTGCCCCAGAATTGGGACGGGAAACAGGTATCCGGCTCCAGGATTCGCGCTAAGAAATCGTCGTACATATACTGCTACTGCCCTTTTTTGAATGACTGAGAGTCTATTCATATATCACGGATTTGGGGCGATTTCAACGCTATTCTGCCCCCGCTGGTCAGAAATGTACAGCTCGTTAAAACCGTCAGTGATTTCAATGGGTTATGAGTTTAAAGCCCATCCATGAGGCCTGCCAGCCTGGCCTTGGCCACGTAGTGGTCCCAGACCTTTTGGATAACCGACTGTTTTCGCCGCCCTTTGCCTACACGGGCCACCTCGTCGTCGGTATAAAAACGGACAGGGCCTAGGGTCGAAGCCCAACAGAGCCTTGCCGCGCTTTCCTCCAGATCGATGCAGGCGGCGACGGTCCATTCGATTGACTGCCCCGCCACAATCGAGCCGTGACCGCGCAGGATCGCGGCATCGCCGGCCCCCAGCGTTCGAGCGACGGCGTCTCCCTGTTCATTGGTGTGAATCAGCGCCGGGTCTTGATAGACCGGGATCGCCCCCGGACCGAAAAGGGTGCCGGGATTCGAGGCGGGGATCAACGGCCGGTCCGCCATGCTCAACACGACGACCATGCGATTGTGGAGATGGGCAACGCTCTGGACGTCGTTGCGCGCAAGGTAGGTGCGGATGTGCATCGGCAGCTCGGACGGAGGATCCCACTTCCCCTCGATCCGCTTGCCCTCCCGGTCCACCGTCACGATATCGTCGGGCGTGACTTCGCAGCGGCTGACCGGATGGCCGTGAATCAGAAAACGGTCCGTGCCGGGAATTCTGACGCTGATGTGGCCGCTGTAGTCCACCAGCTCCGCAACGAACAGCATCCGGCAGGCCATCGCCAGCTTTCTTTTCAAATCATCGACTTCGGACATGGTGTCTCTCCTCTCGCTTGTGGGGCTTCTATTGAAGTGCTTCGTAAGCGCGCAATTTTTACTATCACAGACTTCCTCGATTTTATAGGTGAGCGGCAGCCCGCTTGCTCCCCCGGGCGATAAATGATTATTTGGCTCACTGCCCCAAGGAGTTTCTATGGCCGGCAATAGCGCTGAAGGTGTTCAGTGGGACTTGAGCGATCTCTTTTCCGCGCACGATGACCCGCGGATCGAAGCCGCGCTGAACGATTGTCGCGCTCGGGCGGAGAAATTCGCCGCGCGCTTTCGCGGGGAAATACTACTGCCGGCAGGGCCCGATCCTCAGGCGCTTCTCGCCGCCCTTCCAGAGCTGGAAGAGATTTACGACACGATCAGCCGAGTGAGCAGCTACGCGAGCCTGCTTTATTCGGCGGATACTCTCAAGCCGGAGTATCAGGATCTGGAACAGCGCGTCGAGCAGAGAACGACAGAGATCCACAACCTGCTGCTGTTCTTCGAACTTGAGTGGCTGGCGCTCGAAAGCGAAGCGGCGGAGCGCCTCATTGCCCATCCCGCGTTAAGACACTACGGCCACTATCTCCGGCAACTACGCCGCTACCGCCCCCATCGCCTCTCTGAGTCGGAAGAGAGGATCGTCAACGAAAAGGACAACACGGGAAAGAACGCCTTCGCCCGGCTCTTTTCCGAGATTACCTCCGGCCTCGCGTTTCCGTTCGAGCAGGAGGGGAAAGTGGAAGAGTTGGGGCTGAGCGAGCTGCTCGCGCTGCTCCATCGGCCCGACCGCGAGCTGAGAAAGCGAGCGTGGGAGACGATCTTCCGCGGCCTCTCGCAACACGGCCAGGTGCTGACTTTCGTCTATGACACGCTGATTCAGGATCACCTGACGATGGATCGCCTCAGACACTATTCCGGCCCGATGATCGAGCGCCACCTCGCCAACGAAATCGACGCCGAAGCCGTGGATCAAATGATGAAGGTCACGGAGGAGAACTACGGGATCGCGCACGACTATTTCAAACTGAAGGCGAGACTGCTCGGTCTGCCGCAAATCTCGCTCTACGACCAGTACGCGCCCGTGGGAAGACAGCTGCCGCCGTTTACGTTTGCCGAGACGGAACGCGTGGTTCTGGAAGCTTTCGAGGCTTTCGCGCCGGTTTTTCGCACCATCGCCGCCGAGTTTTTCGCTAAACGCTGGATCGACGCGGAGATCCGCAAGGGAAAACGGGGCGGCGCCTTCTGCGCCTCTCCGTCGCCCCGGCTCCATCCCTACATCCTCTGCAACTACACCGACAACTTGCGGGATGCCATGACCGTAGCCCACGAATTGGGGCACGGATTGCACGGCTCGCTCAGCCGCAAGCAGAGCTTTTTGAATTACGACACGCCGCTCACGACCGCGGAGACGGCGTCGATCTTCGGCGAGATGCTGGTCTTCGATTATCTTGTCGGGCGCCAAACCGACGCTCAGGTCCAGATCGCGCTCATCGCCGGAAAAATCGAAGACGCCTTCGCCACGGTCTATCGCCAGAACGTGCTCACGCGCTTCGAGCAGTTGGTTTTCGCGGCGAGGCGGGAGAAACGACTTACGCCGGAGATGGTGGGAAGCTCGTGGATGGAAGCGAACGGAAAATACTACGGCGACGCGGTTGAGATGCCCGAGCCTTACCACTGGGGCTGGTCCTATATTCCCCACTTCATCCATAGTCGCTTTTATTGCTACAGCTACGTTTTCGGCCAGCTTCTGGTGTTGTCGCTCTATCGGATGTACCGGGAGCAGGGAAAAAGTTTTGTCCCCAAGTATCTCGCTCTGCTCGAGGCCGGCGGCTCGGACACTCCTGAGGCTCTGCTCAAGCCCCTAGGCGTGAACGTTCGCGATCCAAAGTTCTGGCAAAAAGGATTCGACGAGGTCTGCGGTTTGATCGACAGGCTTGAAAAATTGGTCAAACAAATGCCACCTGAGGGCTGAGAAAATGTCGAGGTTCGCCCGGAAGGTTCCCGAAAATTGACAGAAGAGTGCCTCATCGGGTACGCTCCAACTAAACAAGGGATTTTCTATGATGTAGAGTTGAGGGTGGAGGCGAAAGTCGCGCCCATACAAAACAGGCCTGGCTATTCCTAGCGGGCGGAAGGGTCGTTGCAATCCTAATTATGCGGTTCCTCCAGAGTCACAACCAGTGGATGAGGGTGACGAGGGAGAACTCGGAGGGAGAGTTCCCTGTCGAGTTGCCGGATCGCTACTTGATCCGGAGGAGAGGGGAAGTCCAGGAACTGATCTGCAGTGAGTCGCCCACCATCACCGTGCGGATCGAGCGTGGCACGACAGTACCCGCCGGCGCTGTTCGTAAAGCGTCGCCGGGCAGCATCTATCTCGACGGCGCAGCCGAAGGGGGACCGTTCCTCGACGTCGAAAAGGCAGTTTTCAACCTGGATCACCACGAAGGCTGTGTACGCTCTTTTACTCTCGCCACCTGCGAGCAGGCCATGGTGGTGGTCCGTAAGGGCCTGGATCTCCAGAAGAGAGATTGGACGATCTACGCCAACGATCCCGATCTCGATACCGTTCTTGCTGTCTGGGTGCTCCTCAATCATGTGCGCTTGAACGAGGTCGACCCTGAAATCCGTAGCAGAGTCATGCCGCTCGTGCGCCTTCAGGGCGTTATCGATGCACACGGACTGGAGATGCAGGAGCTTTGCGGGTTGCCTCCCGAGCTGCAAGAAGCGCTCTTCGCGGCGCTAGAGCGGCTGCGGAGCAAGGAAGTCGCCCTGAAGAAGGGCGGGAAATGGCAGGAGATCGACTTCCTCCAATACACCGCCGATCTCTTGCGGACTATCGATGCGATCGTCTATTCCTCGCGTCACTTCGAAGGGGTCGTCGACATCGAGGAACTGTCCCGCGCCGACCTCGGAGAGGACCGGCTGGCAATAGTCTGCCGGGGCGAGGGTGGGATCTACGAAGTGGAAGCATATCTCCGTCGGCTGCACGGCAAGCGCCTCGCCGCCATCATCCTGCAACAGGATCCCGGCACCTATACCGTGCGCCAAGTCGATGCGTTCCTTCCGGCCACGCTCGACAGCGCTTATGAATGGCTCAACCTGATCGATCCGGCAGCGGGGAGCCGCCACTCCGGTAATCGCTGGGGCGGCTCGGGGGAGATCGGAGGCTCGCCGCGGGCGACGGGGACGGCACTGACACCACAGCAAATCGCCGATACCCTTGCCCGGGCGTATCGTAGGCCAACCGCGCTTCAGCGCCTGGCTGCCGTTGGTCTTGGGCTGTTGGGAAGCTGTGGGGTCATAATCGTAGCGATGGTGCTCACGTACTTCGTGGGCTGGCATCGCGATCCGCTCGGGTCGATCGAAAGCTACTTCAAGAATCATGCGGGGAGTTATGCGAGCGCGCTCATCTTATTCACGGCGGTGCTTGGCCTTGCTGTCCTCAGGCGTCGGCCAAAACTTTTCGGGCTGTGTGTTCCGGCTGGATTCGATTGGCTGTTTCTGTTTCCCGGAGCGGTGCTCGGAGGGCTGGGCGGAGGCGCCTGGATCTTTGCGGCCCCAATCATTAGCTCTCAGGTCTCCCTCAAGCATCGGTGGAGCGAGCTCGCCATCGCGATCGGCTTTCCGATTGCGGCCGAAGTGCTGTTTCGCGGGTTGGTGCACGGCACGCTCGCCCAGCGCTTCCCGATCCAGCACCCCGAGGGCCGCTGGTTTCTCTCCTGGCCGGTGATCATCTCAAGTTTGCTTTATGCGTCGTGGTCTCTGGTGCCCTTTCTTCCCTTTTCGTCCCCTGTTGTAAGCCTGACCTTTGCGGCAGCTCTTTTATTTGGAATCAGCTCCGGCATGGCTCGTGAGCGTTCGGAGAGCCTGTTGCCGTGCCTGATTCTGCACTGGTCCTGCCTGGCGATAGTCGCGATCGCATCGTCCTGAAGATGACTCGCTGCTTGCTCTTGATCGTATTCTGTTTGGTTGCGACGGTGCGTTTTGCTCAGGCGCAATCGGTGCGCGGCGCGGAGCGCGTCGAGTTCGACAGCCTGGAACGGAGCGGCGGCCGGCCGATCCGGCTGTTCGGCTGGTTCTTTGCGGCGAAAAAGAATGCATCGGCCAAAACGCCGGCCGTTGTCGCGCTGCACGGCTGCGGCGGGCTGTACGGCCGCGATAAAGATCTGAACTCGCGCCACCGGGCGATGGCCGAGTTGCTCCAGCAAGAAGGCTATCACGCGCTGTTTCCGGACAGCTTCAAGCCGCGCGGCAAAGAGTCGCTCTGCAGCGAGAAAATCGGCACGCGTGACCTCACCAGCTCAAACCGGCGTCTGGACGTTTTAGGCGCGCTCAACTGGATCGTAACGCGGCCGGAGGTGGACGGCAGGCATGTCGCGCTGCTCGGCTGGTCGCACGGCGGCAGCACGGTCCTATCCGTAAACAACCGGCAATTGTCGGAGGTGGCCGCGCACGCGGTCAAGCCGCGCGCGGCGATTGCGTTCTATCCTGGTTGCACCGCTTATTTGAACGCGCGCGGAGGCTACCGTCCGAATGCGCCGTTGCTGCTGATGATCGGCGAGAAGGACGACTGGACGCCGCCTAAGCCGTGTATCGCGCTGCACGAAAAAGTGGGCAAGCAATACCCGGACGATATCTTCGAGCTGCGCGTCTACCCCGACAGCTACCACGACTTCGACGCCCCGAACGCGCCGCTCCGGGTGCGCAAAGACGTGCCGAACGGCGTTCACCCCGGCCAGGGCGTGACGACCGGCTCGAATCCGGCCGCGCGCAAACTGGCGTACGCGGAGATGCTGGAGTTTTTGCGGCAAAGAATAGGGGAGAAAGATTAAGCTCCGACCGGAACGGCCTCACCCGAGGGTTTGGGACTGTACAGCCTTTTCGCAATCGATCTCAGAGTGGCCGACAGGGACACGAGCAGAGCAGTGGTTATCAAAAAGCCAACAAGGGCCTTGTCGGTCTGATACGTCGCGCTTGCTGCTATCATCATAAAACCAAGTCCTTGTACAAATTGTTCCTTGCCTGTCGCGTCTAAGCGATTCGCATTGCCTGCTATCTCGAATGATTGGCTAAGTCCAAGGTTCCGAGTCCGCACAACAAAATCTTTGAACGTTTGGGCAAGCCACGTTTGCGGTGTTACTGCGTTTAGATCCAGCAGCATCAAATGTCCCGAAAGGAACCCGAGATTCTGGAAACCCGAGATGCCTTCAAATAGTCTACTTCATCCTAAACGCGGGCGGTACCACCTCGTCCACGCTCATCCCAGTCCAGTGCCATTTGGGGACGCTGTCCCAGACCTGTTCGCCTTTGGTTTGGACTTTTTCCAGCAACTCTTGTTCGTTGAGGCGGAGGTACTTGCCACCGTCAACGAGAATCTCACCGTCGACGATCACGGTCCGCACGTCGCGGCTGACGGCGGTTTCAACCAGCGCTTTGATCGGGTCGTGGACGGCGCCGAAGGCGATGTCTTTGAGATTGATGATCGCGATGTCGGCCTTCGCGCCTT
>Ga0156192_1145_pt1 | contig 56573 bp, 54 predicted proteins | sample RifCSPlowO2_12_FD_107845 | JGI IMG/M metagenome (GOLD analysis project Ga0156192, IMG submission 107845) | Deltaproteobacteria bacterium RIFCSPLOWO2_12_FULL_60_19
CATGCCTGGAAGGAGCCGGTGCGCGCCCTCGGAGAATGCTATAGAGTATTGAAGCCTGGCGGAGTGGCCTGGATTCTGGACCCGGCCCAAATCCTCACTGGTAAGAACTTCCCGCTTTGGCACCGCTCCCTCAACTGGTGGGGAAAGGTCCTGTATAAAGTCTACTCCTGCCTTCCCAGTGCCGGCCCGCCCCGTAGATTTTCCCTGGAAGAGGTAAAAGACCTTCTGGCCAACACCCCTTTTGGGGATGGGACGATAGAGCAAAGGGACGGCATGGCTATCAAATTAAAGAAGAGGATAAGGGAGCGCGCGAATAAGCTCCCCTAAGATTCTCGGGCGGTCGTGTTAGAAGCGATTTGACATGAGCATCAGTAACGCCGTCAGAGCCGCCGCTGTCAGGCTCGCTTGAATGTGAACCCGCCGCGCCTGGCGCCGAAGCTCCGTTACCGTAGCCGAATCTGAGATTTTCTCTTCTCCTTGATCGAGATTGCGCGCCCCGCGCGCCGCGAGCACCACTCACGTCCTCTCTTTGGCCTGGTAAAGGCCGAGTCCCGCCATCCAGAATGGAAAAAAGACGACAAGCCGCCGCCAGCGGTCTGAGCCACCGACACTCAGCGCGACGGCGATGCCGACGCCTGCCGCGAGCATGACGACGCCCATCACGAGCCGTTTGCGGGTTTCCTTAGGACCGAGGTTCATTTAGGAAACACTTCTTACTTTTAATCCTTCGTCGCTCGAAAAATCAAACCGATAAGCCAAAGCGCCAGAGCAATCCACATCGCGATGATGACACTGGCGGCGAACCAGCGGGCTGGGGTTTTTGCCGTTGCCGTGAGCCGGGCTCTTTCCCGGCACTCGGCCAGCACGTCGGGCGGAATCAATTTCAGCAGGAAGTAGATGCCCAACGGGACCAGGATCAAATCGTCCAGGTATCCCAGGACAGGGATGAAGTCGGGGATGAGATCAATCGGGCTGAGGGCGTAGGCGACGATGCAGATCGCCAGCAGCTTCGCGTGCCAGGGGACGCGCGGGTCTTTGGCGGCTAGGTAAAGGGCGTGAACTTCCTGCTTAAGCTGCGCCGCTCGTTGCCTCCAGTGCTCCAGTGGCCTCACATCAGTCCGGTCGTGTTTCAGCCAATAATCTTATACGCGCCGCCGAGATAATTGCGGGACAGATTCACATAAGTGCTTGAGCCCATCTTGATCCAGTTCAAGGCTTCGCCGCCGATCTCTTTCTTCACCTTGGCCGGGCTTCCCGCGGCCAGCACGCGCGGCGGGATTTTGGTGTGCGGCACGACGACGCTGCCGGCGGCGATCAGGGATTCTTCTCCGATCTCAACGTCTTCCAGCAGGGTGACGTTCATTCCGATGATCGCCCCGCGGCGGATGAGGGTTCCCTCCATGATCGCGCCGTGGCCGACGGTGACATCGTCTTCGATGACCGTAGGGGCTTCGCCCGAGTGCAGCACGCAGTTGTCCTGAATGCTGGTGCGCGCGCCGACGACGATGGGATTGTCATTCTGGTCGGATCTGATGACCGCGCCGAACCAGACGCTCGCCTCCTCGCCTACGATGACGTCGCCGATAATGACTGCGGTCGGCGCGATGAAAGCCGTCGGCGCGATCTTCGGCCTGCGGCCCTTGTATTCAATGATCATGCGGTAGCCTCCAGGAAAAGATGGCGTCACTCTAGATAACCGATCGAGATAACGCAAGCTATCGGCAGTCAGGAATCGGGAATTAGGGATTGGGAATCGGGGATTAGCGGGAAGCTGAGAGCCGAGCGATGAGAGCTAAGAGCTATTCAAGCGCTCAGTCCAAACGCCTTTGCCGCGGTGTCGACGATTTTTTCTCCGATGGCGAGCGACGCCGTGGCGCCGGGGGAAGGGGCGTTGAGGACGTGGATCGCGTTGCCGGTCTGTTGGATGACGAAATCATCCACCAGCGCCCCGCTGGTGGAGACGGCCTGCGCGCGCACGCCGCTGCCGCTTGGAACCAAGTCTTCATTGCGCACTTCCGGAACCAATCGCCTGAGCGCCCGGACCATGGCGGACTTGACGAGCGAGCGGTAGCTCTCTTCGACTCCCATGCGCCAGTACTTTGCCGCCATCGCCCAAAAGCCGCGGTAGGACAGCGTCTCCACGATGTGGCGGAAGTCGATGTCCGTCTTGCGATAGCCCTCGCGTGCCAGGGCGAGGACCGCGTTGGGCCCGACTTCGACTTCCCCATGGATGGTTTTGGTAAAATGGACGCCGACGAAGGGAAATCGCGGATCGGGTACGGGGTAGATCAGGCCTCCGACCAGAGATCGCCGCTCGGGAACGAGCCGGTAGTACTCGCCCCGGAATGGAATGATGCGCAGGCTCTCGCCCGCAGGCTCTCCGCGCGTCATCATCCGCGCCAGTTGATCGGAGAAGAGACCGCCGCAATTGATCAGATATCTCGAGCGAAACTCGCCTGACGGCGTCTCCAGGATTATCGCGCCGCCGCTCGTTTTGATGCCCCGGACTTCGCTGGAAGTCGCGATCTCTCCGCCCAGTTGCTTGAAGATATCGGCGTAGGTTGCCGCTACCCGGGTAAAGTCGATGATGCCGGTCGCCGGCGAGTAGAGCGCGCGGATTCCCCGCGCGTGGGGCTCGATCTCTTTGAGCCGTTCGGGGCCGATCATCTCCAGCCCGCGCACCCCGTTGGCCGTTCCACGGCGCCTGAGCTCTTCCAACCGGGGGAGATCTTCGGGCCGGCCTGCGACGACCACTTTTCCGCAGAGCTCGTAAGGGATGGCGTGCCGGTCGCAGAAATCGAGCAGCGCCCGCCTGCCGGCGACGCAGGTTTGCGATTTCAGCGAGCCCGGCTTGTAGTAGATCCCCGCGTGGATCACGCCGCTGTTGTGGCCGGTCTGATGGCGGGCGATTTCGGCCTCTTTTTCCAGCACGAGGAGCCGGCGGCCGGGATAGCGCTGCGCGAGCTTCATCGCGGCGGCCAGGCCGACGATGCCGCCGCCGATTACCACGATGTCATAGGTGTTTTCTGTCATAGTTCTTTCCCCTACAGATTGAACGATTTGAACAACTTGAACGTATTCCCAGGTTCAAAATCGTTCAACAAGTTCAAGGTGGCGTCAGGCCGCCGGCACCAGCTAGGTCCCTCGAATATCCGCCACGGCTGCGCCGCGGATTCCGCTCTGTTTGAGCTTCCAGAGCGCCTGGTTGATCTCGGCAAGCGGAAAAACCTCCACTTCCGGCCGCAGCGGAATCTCCCGCGCCAGGCTGAGCAATTCCTCGGCGTCGCGCCGTGTCGCGTTGGCCACGCTGCGAATCCTCCGTTCGTGATACAGCAACCGGCCATAATCGATCTCGGGGATTTGCGTCATCGCGATCCCCGCCAACGCCACGGTTCCCCCTTTTTCCAGGACGGCGAGCGCGTCGAGGACCAGTCCTCCCGCGGGCGCGAAGATGATCGCTGCCTGAACCTTCTGCCGCGGTCTGTCTTCGGCGCGGCCGACCCAGGCCGCGCCGAGAGTTCGGGCGAGCTTCTGATGTTCTTCACCGCGAGTAAAAACGTAGACTTCGCAGCCCCGGTGGCGCGCCAGCTGGATGACGATATGGGCGGAGGCGCCGAAGCCGAACAGCCCGAGCCGCTCGCCGCGCGCGATCTCGCTCAACCGCAACGCGCGATAGCCGATCACTCCGGCGCAGAGGAGCGGGGCGGCCTGGTGGTCGGAGAGACCGGGCGGGAGAGGGTAGGCAAACGCTTCCTCGACCAGAGCACATTCGGCGTAACCGCCGTGGGCGTGGAGACCGGTAAACTCGGCCCGATCGCAAAGGTTCTCGCTTCCTCTCGCGCAGAACGAACAGTCCCCGCAGGCGTGTCGCAGCCACGCGATGCCGACGCGATCGCCTTCATGGAATCGCCGGGTCCGGCGGCCGCGCGCCTCGACCACGCCTACGATCTGATGGCCCGGCACCAGGGGCAGTTTGGGCAAGGGGATGTCGCCTTCAACGATGTGCAGGTCGGTGTGGCAGAGAGCGCAGGCGGAAACGCGCAGGCGGACCTCGCGTTCGCCCGGCGCGGGGAGCGGCATCTCCGTCAGCTCAAGCGGCTGTTCGACAATCGGCTTGGGAGTGCGCAGCAGCGCGGCGAGCATGCGAGGGCGGTAGTCCCGAACGAAGCGTAGCGAGCCGGGGGGTGACGGTTATTTTTTGTCGCCCTTAAACTCGATCTGCTTGTCTTTCATCCTGCGGACCAGCTCTTCATAGGACTGGTTTGCGAGGATCCGGTTGAACTGGGCGCGATAATTATTGATAACGCTGATGTTCTCGACCACGACATCGTACACCTTCCACTCCGTGCCGACGCGATGGGCGCGGTAATTGAGGGAAAACTCTTCGCCCTTGCCGCTGACGACCCGGCTCTGCACCTCGGCGAAGTTGTTGTCCAGCGTCTCCTTGAGGAACATAACCTTCTCGTCCTTGTAGGCCTCGATCTGATTGACATAGGTCCGCTCCAACAGGTCGGTAAAGAGCTTGACGAACTCCTCCTGGTCGTTCGGGCTGAGCTTGCGCCACTGGGTTCCGAGCGAGCGCTTTGACATCTCGGGAAAATCGAACCGGGCAAAAATGGCCTCACGCAACTGTTCGCGCCGCTCCTTTTTCGCCGCATCGCCCTTCAGGCGCGGGTTCTTGAGAATGCCCAGGATGTGATCGACCGTGCTCTGGACCTGTTCGGTCGGCGCGCCCGCGCTTGCCGGCCCAGGCATCGCGGCCAAAAACAAAAACAGCATTAACCCCGCTAGGGTGGTAGTTCTTTTGCGCGTCATTTCTGTTCTTCACCTTTCTTATCACTTTTTGGTGAGGTGACATCCCCTCCGATGACTTTTGCGATGAGATCCATAAGATCCGGCGGCGACTCGGTCTCGCGGATTTTGCCGCCTGGCTTGATGATCTGATCCGAAGCGCCGGGGCTAAGCAGGATGAATTTATCCCCGATCAGCCCGCGCGCCCGTACCGAAGCGATCACGTCCTCCGTGAGCTTGACATGTTCTTCGATCCTCAGCCCGAGCCGCGCCTTCTCATCCGCGAGAGACAGCGACTCGACCCGCCCGACTTTGACTCCCGCGATCTCGACCGGGTCGCCGTTTTTCAAACCCGCGACCGACGCGAAGTCGGCATAGAGAACGTAACCGGTGTTCGACAGCACCTCCAGTTTCCCCAGCCTGATGGCGATATACCCCAGGCAGAGGATACCCACAAGAACGAAGATACCTACCATAATTTCGGTGCGAGCCTGGTTCACGTGAAGTTCTCCTACATGACCTCGATCGGCCCTTCCAGCTCCCCACGGAGAAACTGCCGGACGGCCGGATTTTCTGAGACGACGAACTCTTTGGTCGGGGCCACCGCTTGGATCACGCCGTCGGCCAGCATAGCCACCCGGTCGGAGAACTTAAAGACTTCCGGGATGTCATGGCTGACCATCACTCCCGTAAAGCCGAAGGTCGCGTGCATCCGCGCGATCAGCTGGTGGATGCTCTTGCCCAGCAATGGGTCCAGGCCGGTCGTGGGTTCGTCGAATAGCACGATCTCCGGATCCATCACCAGGGCGCGCGCCAGCCCCGCCCTCTTTTTCATTCCGCCGCTTACCTCGGCGGGATATTTGTAGCCCATGCTTTCAAGTCCGACCTGGCGCAGCCGCTCACTAACCTTGTCGCGGATATCCGCTTCGCCCAGCTCGGTCTTTTCACGTAGAGGGAAGGCGACATTATCAAAAATGGTCATGAAATCAAGCAGCGCCGCCCCTTGAAACAGCACGCCGAATTTCTGCCGTATCTGGTTCAGCGCCCGGTCGCCCAACCTGGTGATATCGGCGCCGTCCACCAGGATCTGTCCGCGCTCGGGGAGCAGGAGCGCATTCAGGTGTTTCAACAACACGGTTTTGCCGGAGCCGCTGCCGCCGATGATCGTCGTGATCTTCCCCGTTTCGATGTCGAGGTTGACCCCTTTGAGCACCTGGTGGCCGGCGAAGTTCTTGTACAAGTCGATGACGCGAATCATGGGGTCTCAGAGCATAATCGAGGTCAAAAAGTAATCCCACACCAGGATCAGGACAAACGACAGCACCACCGATTCGGTGGTCGCTTGACTCACACCGGTGGCCATCGGGGGCGCGTTGAAACCTTTGTAACAACAAACCCACGTGATGATGAGGCCGAAGCTCACCGATTTCAAAAGCCCGCTATAGACGTCCTGAAAGACCACGCTGCCTTCCATCCCCGCGAAATAGCTGCCGGAGCTTACCCCGAGCAGCTCAACGCCGATCAGAAAAGCGCCGTAGATGCCGACCACGTTGAAGATCGAGGTCAGCAGCGGCATGGCGATCAGGCCGGCGATAATCCGCGGAGACACCAGATATTTCACGGGATTGATGGCCATGGAATAAAGCGCGTCGATCTGTTCCGTCACCCGCATGGTGCCAAGCTCCGCGGCCATCGCCGAGCCGGTTCTGCCGGTCACCATAAAGGCCGAAAGGACGGGACCCAGCTCGCGCAGCAATGCCAAAGCCACCGCCGAGCCGAGCCAGCTTTCGGCGTTGAACTTCCTGAGGCTATAATAGCCCTGCAAGCCCAGGACCATGCCGGTAAAGGCGCCGGACAAAACCACCACCGACAGGGAATCCACGCCAATCTCTTTGATGTGTTTGACGATCAGGCGAAGCTTTGCCGGCGGTCGAAAGACCCAGGCAAAGGCGGAGAGGAGAAACAGAAAGCCTCGACCCATGCCGAAGAGATGAGCGGTTGTGACAGCGCCGATTTGACGGACGATGAAAAGCATGTTGGTGTTGTGTGTGGGTCGATTAGCATCACGCTCATATAAAAAACCGGAGCAATTTGCAAGCGCATGAGTCAATCTCCGAAGGCGGGAAAAGACGAGACCGTGGATATTCTCCTCGATGGGCGGCTCCGGATCATTCAGGGCAGCCGGGGATACCGTCTTTCGCTCGATGCTCTCCTGTTGGCCCGTTTCGCGGCGGTTTCGACCGGCGCTTCGGTGATCGACTTGGGGTCGGGAAACGGCGCGGTGGCGCTCGCCCTGGCGGTGCGCGCCCCGTCGGCCCGGCTTACCGGGCTGGAAATCCAAGAAAAGATGGTCGAACGGGCCAGGCGCAGCATCGCGCTGAACTCATTCGGCGATAGGCTGTCGATGGTTCACGGCGATGTCTGCGCGTTCGAGCGGCTCTTTCGGCCGGGGAGCTTCGACCTCGCGGTCTCGAACCCGCCCTACCGCCGCCTGAACAGCGGGCGGATGAATCCTGACGATGAAAAGCGCACGGCGCGCCACGAGGTGAGAGGGCGTCTCGGCGACTTTGTCCGGGCCGCGCGGTACCTGCTGCGTCATGGCGGCCGGCTCGCCGTGGTTTATCCCGCCGCGCGTCTCGTGGATCTGCTCCAAACGATGCGGGAGGAAGAGCTGGAGCCGAAGCGCATCCGCATGGTCCATTCTTTTGCCGGGAGCGAGGCCGTGCTTGCGCTGGCGGAGGGGGTCAAGGGAGGACGGCGCGAGCTGGAAGTGGAGGCGCCCTTTGTGATGTACGACGATAAAAAAAAGCACACGCGGGAGATGGAGGAGCTCCTCGCGGGACGGCAGCCGGCAAGTCCGCATTAGTTGCGCTCTCAGGGACGAGCCTCTCCGGTCGACGGCAATAGGTCCGTGCCTTGAGGCGACCTTTACGGCCGGTGCCGTCGTCCGTCGTGGCTCGCCCCGTCGAGCGACACGGGGTCAGGGGGTTTTATACCGGAAATCCGGCTACTTCTTCGGGCGGCGCGAGTGGGCGGCGAAGAGCCGCCGCAAAACGCGGCGAACTTCCGGATCCTTGATCTCGGCGAGCGTCGCGTCGTCCAGCTTCATTTCCGGGTTAGGAGCGGGGGAGGATGCGGGCTCGGCCGTCTGCTCGCCGACCGACTCGGCTTCGACCTTGCCGACGAAAAAGAAGATGTTTTTAACCGCTTCCCGGCCGAGTTCCTGGTTGAGCTTGTCGGCGATCGTATCCTTCATGTAGTGGAGTTGCTGCATCCAGATGGGACTGGAGACTTTAACGAAGAGCGTCCCGTTGCGGATTTTCTCGGGCTGCGCGTTACGCGCGATCGTCGGGCCGACCTTATCGTTCCAGATCGGCCAAACCCCGTAGTCTGAGAGCTGGCCGGCGAGCTCGAGCCGCTTGAGCGATTGGTCGAGAATCTCTCCAACCTTCTCGATCTGGGGGGTATGCTTGCCCATCGACTAAATCTAGCACAGCCGGCAGCCTCGCTCCACAGCAATTCCGGCTATTAAGGGCTACGGCAGAAATTTTCCTTGACAACTTTTCCGCAACTCTTTATAACAACATATTGTGTGAGGGTGAAAAGCTCGCACTAGATGTTGGAAGGGCCGGAAAGGAGCAGGCATATGGCGGATACAGCTCAACAGGTGGAGGAGAAGGTTACCCAGGCCGGGCCGACGGTCAAGGCCGGCCTCCGGCTGGAGCGTTACTTCACCCAGGCAGGCGGCAGCCCTTACGATGAGGTCGAGTGGGAGAGCCGCACGGCGACGATCCTTAACGAGAAAGGAAAGGTCGTTTTCGAGCAGGCCAATGTCGAGATCCCCAAAAGCTGGTCCTACATGGCGACCAACGTCGTGGTGTCCAAGTATTTCCGCGGTCCTTTGGGAAGCCCCCAGCGCGAGCGCAGCGTCCGCCAGCTTATCGGCCGGGTGGTCGATACGGTCACGGGTTGGGGTAGGGCGGACGGCTATTTCTCCACTGACGAGGATGCCCGCACCTTCAGCGACGAGCTGACCTACATTCTGCTCCACCAGCGCGCCTGCTTTAACAGCCCGGTCTGGTTTAACTGCGGGATCGAGGAAAAACCGCAGTGCTCCGCCTGCTTCATTCTCTCAGTCGAGGACACGATGGAGTCGATCCTCGACTGGTACCGCAAAGAGGGCATTATTTTCAAAGGCGGGTCGGGCTCCGGCGTGAACCTCTCCAGAATCCGCTCCGCCAAGGAGCAGCTGGCCGGCGGCGGGACCGCGTCGGGACCGGTCTCGTTCATGAAGGCGGCGGACGCTTCGGCCGGCGTCATCAAGTCGGGCGGCAAAACCCGGCGCGCGGCCAAGATGGTAATCCTCAACGTGGATCACCCCGACGTCGTCGAATTCATCAAATGCAAAGTAGAAGAAGAGAAGAAGGCCTGGGCGCTGATCGAAGCAGGTTACGATTCAAGCCTCGACGGCCCGGCCTACGGCAGCGTCTTTTTCCAGAATGCCAACAACTCGGTGCGCGTCTCCGACGAGTTTATGCAGGCCGTGCTTGAAGACCGCGAATGGAAGACGCGCTACGTCACGACCGGCGAAGTGTCCGAGACCTTTAAGGCCAGAGACCTGCTGCGCATGATCGCCGAGGGGACCTATTTCTGCGGCGATCCGGGGATGCAGTTCGACACCACGATCAACGACTGGCACACCTGCTCCAACACCGGCCGGATCAACGGCTCCAATCCCTGCTCCGAGTACATGCATCTGGATAATTCGGCCTGCAATCTGGCCTCGCTCAACCTGCTCACGTTTCTCCGCGACGACGGCGGCTTCGACGTCGAAGCTTTCCGCCATGCCGTGGACCTCATGATCCTGGCGCAGGACATCCTGGTGGACAACTCGTCGTATCCCACGCCGGAGATCACCGCCAACGCCCACGCGTTCCGCGAGCTGGGACTGGGATACGCCAATCTCGGCGCGCTCTTGATGTCGCTGGGCCTGCCTTACGATTCCGACGCCGGCCGTTCCTACGCCGCGGCCGTGACCGCGCTCATGTCCGGCGAAGGCTACTTGCAGTCGGCGCGGATAGCCAAGGGACTGGCGCCGTTCGCCGGTTTTGCGGTCAACCGCCAGCCGATGCTGCGCGTGCTGAACAAGCACCGCTCGCATGCCTACAAGATTTCGCCTTCGCAGGCGCCGCTCGATCTTCTCTCCGCCGCCCGCGAGGCCTGGGACCGGACCTGTGAGGAGGGCGAGCAGTGCGGGGTGAGGAATTCGCAGGTCTCCGTGCTGGCGCCTACCGGAACGATCGCCTTCATGATGGACTGCGACACCACCGGCGTGGAGCCGGACATCGCGCTGGTGAACTACAAGAAGCTGGTCGGCGGCGGCCTGCTCAAGATCGTCAACAATACGGTGCCGCGGGCGTTGAAGCGGCTGGGCTATGACGTGAAGCAGATCCAGGAGATCGTCGAGTATATCGACGAGCACGAGACGATCGAAGGGGCGCCGCATCTGAAAGACGAGGACCTGGCGGTATTCGACTGCGCCTTCAAGCCGCAGAACGGCAGCCGCACGATCCAGTACATGGGCCACGTCAAGATGATGGGGGCGGTCCAGCCGTTTATTTCCGGCGCGATCTCCAAGACCATCAACATGCCGACGGACGTCACCGTGGAAGAGATCATCCAGGCCTACATCGAGGCCTGGAAGATGGGGCTTAAGGCCGTGGCAGTCTATCGCGACGGGTCGAAGCGGACCCAGCCGCTCAACACGTCGAACAACAAAGAAGAGACCAGGCCGTTGAAAGTGGAGGCCAGAGAACCTCGTCCCCCGAGACGCAAGCTGCCGGATGAGAGAAAATCGTATACCCACAAGTTCGACATCGCCGGCCACGAGGGTTACATCACCGTCGGAATGTACGAGGACGGCCAGCCGGGCGAGATCTTCATCACGATGTCGAAGGAAGGCTCGACCATCTCGGGCCTGATGGACTCGTTTGCGACGGCGATCTCGCTGGCGCTCCAGTACGGCGTGCCGCTGCGCGTGCTGGTGGATAAATTCAGCCACATGCGCTTCGAGCCTTCCGGCTTCACCAAGAACCCGAATATCCCGATCGCGAAGTCGATCATGGACTACCTCTTCCGCTGGCTCGCCACCAAGTTCCTGGACGGCGACGCGCAGCGGGAGGTGGGGATCGTCGGGACGAGAGAGGATCGGAAGGGCGGCGAGGAAGAGGTCGCGCCCGGCAAGAAAGTGGTCCAGCTGGTGCCGCAGGCGCCGCGCGGCGGGGCGCCGGTCGCGACGATCAGCAGCGTCACGAGTCTCTATCAGCAGGACGCGCCGCCGTGTCCCGATTGCGGCGCGATCATGATCCGCAGCGGGGCGTGCTACAAGTGCATGAACTGCGGCGCTGTGAGCGGCTGTTCCTAAGAGCCGCCGCGCGCCTGCCGCGTGGTTGAATGGCAGAGGTTAAATCGTTCTGCGCGAGAGCGTTTGTGGCCGCCAAGTCGTGTCACTACTGCGGCCGCCGGCTCTCTTTCTTCGGCGGCCGCTTCGATTCCAAAGTCAAAGATTATCTCATGCCTCTCTCCAAGGGAGGCCATGACGAGCCGGAAAATATCGTCGCCTGCTGCAAGGAGTGCCAGGTCCTCAAAGGCGACTACATCAACTACGCTCTCCTCCCCATGCTGCTCAATCGCCCGCGCATGATCGCCGACATCCGCCGCTATATCTCCGAGATCAAGCAGATGACCGGCGTCAAAAGCTCCGTCATGGACCTGCCGGGATCGAGACGGTAGAGTTCCCGTAGCCGGGCGCAAAGTTTGTCAACATAGTCAACAACGTCCCCTAAGAATCCCGAAGATAGAAGGTGAGACAATCGTTGATCCCAAAACGGGTTTGGAATTCAATATTAAAGCTGATGTCACAGGTCATCCGTTAATTGAGGAGGGTATCGACGAATTCGATAGTACGGGTTTCCGGGGTGGAAATATAAGTGGAGTTAGGGTTAAACTTGCTGATATGCCAACACTTGAAAATGGCGTCTTTCATTCAGTGGAGATAGGCGGCAAATATGTTCTTCTGAACCGACAGATCTACGAAAAAGCGCTAACCACGGGATTCGACCCGGCGACAACACGCGAACTCTACGACACCTTAGGCCACGAATTCACACACGTAGTTCAGGAAAGAACTATAGCTAATTTCCGCGCGGCCTGGAGTGCTGCCAACAAACGTTTCGGCGGAGTCGGTAATAACCCATTCGAGGTGCAGGCAAAATCTGTCGGTGCGCGGTTCCGCGACTATATGTGGGGGCCGAAATAACTACCGACGGGGTAGGATTGCTATGAAATATAGCAGGTTACTGTTACGAATTCTCATTCCACTGCTGACAGCTGTCCAATCCAGCCGTGGCGCGGATACGGATGTGCCTCATATTATTGCTACTCCGCTAGTTGAGATCGCGATTAATCAAGGCGCTGGCGACCTGATCTTTGAATTTTTCGTACAGGATAAATGGTGGTTGGGCAAGGGCAGTACGGTTAGAGTTCCTTATGGGGTGGGAGCAGTAATGGTCGCAGAAAAAGAAGGACGCATTATTTGGGACATTGGATTTCGTGATCCACGTACTGGTGTGAAACGCGTAAAGTACGGCATTGTACCGAACGGATTTAAACAGCAAATTCCTGCAGATGGCAGTGTGCCTGATCTGAAAATTGGACAGGTCTATCGCGTCATAGCTTATTCGGGTGGAGGCGGAGAAGCGACTTTCGTTTACAAGGGCGCAAACTGACAGAATATTCAATCCTGTCCTAGGGGACGTCCTAGGGGACTAGGTTGACTGGCTGAAATGCGCAGCCGCGTCTCCTCACTCGCTCCGCTGATCACTCCTTCGTCACTGTCACCTCCGACGGCAAAACTTACGCCGCAGATATCAACGGCAACACCAAGACCGGCAACGGCCGGACGTTTGAGTGGACGGCCGATGACCGGGTGAAGCTGGTCACCAACGGCGTCGGCACGACGACGATGGACTACGACCCCTCGACGCGGGCCACGGCCTCTGGCTGTGGGCCCTGGCTCGGGGTCGTCCTGAGCGAGGCGAAGCGAGTCGAAGGACGACTACACCGGACAGAGGGTGAAGAAGTACGGTCCGCTGGGAATGGTGTTTTACCCGTTTGCCGGTTACGAGATCGCGCCGGATGGAACCAAAACCAAATTCTTCCGCGCCGGAACGGAGCTGCTGGCGGCGAAGCAAACTCCGGTCGTAAATCCTGAAAAGAAGCTCTTCTACCACAACGACCATTTGGGCGGCGTCAACGTCATCACGGATATTAACGCTGCCCGTGTTCAGCTCAACGAGTACGACCCGTGGGGCAAGGTATCGCGCACCGAAGGCAACGTCGATCCTGAAAAGAGATTTACCGGGCAGATCCTCGATCCGGAATCCGGCCTCTACTACTACGGCGCACGGTACTACGATCCAGAGCTGGCCCGCTTTATCAGTCCCGATCCGATCGTCCCATCGCCTGGCGATCCTCAATCACTTAACCGCTATTCCTACGTCCTAAACAACCCGGTCAAGTACATCGACCCCAGCGGGATGTCTTTCTGGAGCGCCATTGCCAATTTCTTCAAAGGCTTCTTCCGCTCGATTTCGGCTCTGGTCACCGGCATCGTCGTCGGCTTCGCTACCGGCAATCCCTTTCTGGGAGGCATCCTCGGAGGCATGGCGGCTGCGGCAGTCAACACGGCGATCAACGGAGGCAACTTTGGCCAAAACATCCTTACGTCATGGGGATCGCCTCTTGAAAATTAGAGTTCCCTGTCGGTCCCTGTCTGCTCCTCTACCTTCAACGACCTGAACCGGGTCTTCCCTGCCAGCCGTGGCGAGCCTGGCGAGTGCCATGGCGAGTGCCAGGCTTTGTTTATTTGCTTTTTACATCCCGGGATCGAGGCGGCCTCTCGGCCTTTCTACTTCCACGTGAACGGCTTGCGCTGTTGAATCCTGCTTTCTAGCCAATCGTCCCTCCGCCATCACCGCGCTGAAAGACGGGCTGCGGCCTTTTCTCCGCGCGCGATCACAACCACTGATCCAGCTTGGTCACGCAATCGAGAAACGGCAACACCTCGATGCCGCGTTCGTGCCAGCGGCGCTGGCCCAAGTAGAGCAGGTGAACCTTGGCCTGGGGAAAATCCGCGCGGAAACGAAGGAGCGAGCGTAGATCGTCGGGACGCACTTTTTGGGCCATTTTGATCTCGAAGGCGCTGAGGCCGCGCTCGCCATATAGCACGAAATCCGTCTCATCGCCCGTGGCCGTGTGCCAGTAGTGCAGGCGATAGCCCAGCCCCTTGTAGTCGTTGAGCGCGCGAACCTGTTGCAAGAAAAGGGTCTCCAACGCCGCGCCATGGATCTCTTCCGGGGCGTCCAGCGGACCGCGCGGACGAATGGCCTGAAAAACGCCGGCGTCGAAGTAGTAGAATTTCGGGTGCGCAATCATGCGTCGTTTGGCGCGCTTGGTGAAAACCGGCAAGCGCATGGCGATCAACAGATCTTCGAGAATCGTAAAATAGTCTTCGACGACCTTCGCCGACATGGCGCACTCGCGAGCCACCGCCGCCATATTCAACACTCCGCCCTGGGAAAAGCTGGCGGCCTCGAGGAACCGGCCGAAGGCGCCGATGTTGCGGGCGAGTCCCTCCTGCTGCACCTCTTCGCGGAGGTATGTCGCGGCGTAGCTCTTCAGGTAGTCCTGTGGGTCATCGCTGGTGCAGGCGAGAGGCAGGCAACCCCAGCGCAGGGCGCGCTTCAAATCGAAGTCCTTGCCCAGCTCCAACGCCGTGAGCGGATGCATGTGGCGCGTCACCGCGCGACCGGCAAGCAGGTTGACGCCCCGGCCGCGCAGCTTGCGCGCGCTCGACCCGGTCAGCGCGAAGCGCAGGCGCCGCGATTCGATGAGACGATGCACTTCGTTGAGCAGCTCCGGCACGCGCTGGACTTCGTCGACTACCACCCAGTCCTTGTGGTCTTGCGGAATCCTGTCTCCAAGCCGCTGCGGCGCGGCGAGCAACTCCGTGTACACCTGGTGGTCGAGCATGTCGAAAAATAGCGCGCCGGGGAACTGCCGGTGCAGCCAGGCCGTCTTGCCCACCCCGCGCGGCCCGAACAGAAAGAAGCTCTGCCGCGGCGGCTGGATCAATCGTGGATACACAAGTCCTTTTTACCATAAAAAAACGACTTTGCAAGGCCGATTTGCCGATCCTGCTCGCAACGCCGCCGAGGTAAATTCGATCCGGCCGCACCTGGGAGCGGGTGGCAAGCTTTCGTTATTGTGTGTCCAGATGAATTGCTGTCGTGATCCATAGGGTGACTCTCACCTGTGGGGGGAGGAGTCCCGCGGCGGTAAGAGCCAGGAGCCGCCTAGCTTGGGTAGCGGCGTGAAGAGTAATCGACACGCTGAAGCCTACCGACAAAGCCCTCTCTGCCAATATGAGTGAGACACTTACCCGCCTTGAGTTTAGTGTAGGATAGGGGGCGAGTAAGGATGCGCACACACAGCCGGGTCATCCGTCAGGACTATAGCCCCGCATCGTCTACTTGCGTGGGCGCCGTCGCTAATGTATGGTGAGTGTATGGCGCGCTTAATTTCCACGACTGTCCGTCTTGAAGAGGCGGACGTCCAAGCGTTGAAGCGAGCTCGATCCGCAGGCCACTCTGCCTCCGGCCTGATTCGTAAGGGGCTGCGAGTAGTCGCTTCACGGTACTACGCGGGTCGTCGTCCCCCGTCGACCGCTCTCTTCGAGTCCACCGACAACAAACTGGGCGATGAGGCCGAGTTGTTCCGAGATCTTGAGGCTTGATCCCACCAATCGTTGCAGACACGGGCGGACTTCTTCGGGCGCTCGCCTGTACCGCGGGCGGCAAGCCGAGCTTCCCCGAGTATCAGGAGGTCTTGACTTCGACAAGCCTGGTAATCGTGCCGGCGCTCGTTCTCGCCGAGGTAGATTACTTTCTTCGGGACAAGCGGCCGGTAATGCGAAAACTCGTGGCCGAGATATTTGACCCAGAAACCCGCTACGATTATGAGCCTCCCATTCCGCTCGACATGATCCGAGCGCTGGAGATCGACGCTCGATTCAAGGAGCTCAACCTGGGTCTTGTTGACGGAATGGTTGCAGCTGTTGCGGAAAGGCGACGTGTCTACCGGGTCTTGACAACTGACCGTCGGGATTTTGGGGTGATTCGGATCGGTCCACGTTTTACGCGCGCGATCGAGTTGCTGCCATAAAAAAGGAAAGCGTGACAGGCTTTGCTTATTTGTTTTTTACATACAGCGATTCAGACGGCGTCTCGGCCTTTGTACTTCGAGCTGAACAGGTTGCGCTGTTGACTCCTGCTTTCTAGCCAATCATCCGTCCCCCAGCACCGCACTAAAAGGCATTTGGACAGCGGAAGACGGGACGCGAACCTTTTGGGGCGCGCCAGGGTCCGGCATGGCTATCTTGACAACCTCCCATTTTAAGAATTCTCAAAGGGTCGAGATGGCTTTACTTCCACGTTTCCGGAATTCCAGAAGTGTGAAAACGTTCGACACGTGAAGGACTTGCCTTACGGCGTTCAGCCGGATCTCCACTCATCCATCTCTCCTCATCGCCCGTGCGACGCTGGCGGACTGGCGAAAAGCCTCGATTGTGATAATTTTCCGCCGGTGTTAAAAGGCGCCATGAGTTGATTTCGACATTTGCATATGCAATTCTATATGCGTGTACGATATTCGGCTTGCCGAAAGCGTGGAGGAAGATTTAGGGAAAATCCCGGGTTTTTACAGGAATCAGATACTCGATGCTATCGAGGATCAACTTGCTTATACGCCCGATTCGCCCACAAAACATCGAAAGCTTCCGGCGAACTTGATACCCCCCTGGGAGGCGGTGCCTCCCGTTTGGGAATTGCGCATAGGCGAGTATCGAGTGTTTTACGATGTCTCCGAGGAGCAATCGACGGTTTACGTGCGGGCCGTTAGAAAAAAGCCGCGAGGGAAAAGAACGGAGGATATTTTATGAAAATGGTCACAGCTCGCGAGCTACAGAAAAAAATCAAACAATGCGTAGATGCCGCCCAGGCCGATCGGGTCGTGGTTACCAGACACGGGAAGCCGGCCGCTGTGTTGGTCGGTGTTGAAGGGAGCGATTGGGAAGACCTCGTTCTCCAAAGCTCTCCGGCTTTTTGGAAGCTTATTGAGGAACGAAGGAAGGATCCCACAATTTCGCTGCAAGAGCTTAAGGGGCGGCTAAAAAAGCGAAAGAGCTGATATCTGCCAACGTCTTGCAACGGCCTGTTTGACAATACGCAGTCATCAGCCTACACTTTCGCCGGATGGAAACGAAACAAATCACAGTAAAAGCCGAATGGGACCCCGAGGCCAAGGTTTGGGTTGCGACCAGCGACGACGTCGTCGGCCTCATCACCGAAGCCGACACCGTTGAGGCCCTGGCCGAAAAACTCTCCGTCATGATCCCGGAGTTGCTGGAAGCCAACGGTATCATGGCAGGCAGCGCCGCCCGGGAAGTGCCTATCAGCTTAATCGCCCACTGCGAACAGCTCATTTCGCTCCGCACTTAGATGGCAGACTACTCGCCGGATGTGAAGCGGCTTCTGCGGGCATCCGGGTGTTACTTTCACCGCCAGGGCAAAGGCGATCATGAGATTTGGCACAGTCCCATAACAAACCGCTATTTCCCCAGTGGGCGAGGTGGTACACGGGGGGCAAGGCCGTGAGCCACCTGCGATTTGACAGACACCTGAAAACCGGACAAATTAGCTGGCGGGGTTGCGACCGACGTTGTCGCCCCCGCCGGTGACCCGATGAGCAAACTCAATCTGCTTCCCATTCCCCGCGTAGAAAACATTACGGCTGAAGACTTCCGCCGTCTCTATCTGGAACCCAACCGGCCGGTGGTGATCAAGGATTTGGCTTCCTCCTGGCCTGCGCAAAAAAAATGGACGCCGGAGTACTTCGCAGAGAAGTATGGTGACTTGCCGGTCAAAGTTTACAATGTGAGCTTCGCCAAGGCCGGCACAACCTACATGTCGAGTTTGAGAACGATACCCTTCAGAGAATACCTGAATCTGATGACGACGACTGCGATGGATCTTAGAATGTTTGCCTTCAATGCCTCCTGGAAAACACCCGAACTGACGAAGGACGTACGCTTCCCCGATATGGCGGACGGTTTCTCCAAGAAGATGGTCTTCATGTTTTTCGGCTGCAAGGATTCCATCACGCCGATGCATTACGACCCCGATCTCCGCCATCTCTTTCATACGGTTTTCCACGGCAAAAAGCGGGTCGTGCTCTTCCCCAACGAGGAAGCGCGAAATCTCTACAAGCATCCGTTCAACACGCGCAGTTACGTCGACGTGGACCGTCCCGACTTCGACAAGTTCCCGCGACTGAAAAATGTTACGGGCTACGAGGAGATAGTTCTCCCCGGCGAGACGCTATTCATCCCGAGCGGCTACTGGCATTACATGGTTTACGAGGAGGCCGGGTTTGCGGTCTGCACGCGATGCTCCAACTCGTCGTGGGCGAAAACGCTCAGAGGCTACGTCAATCTGCTGGTTTTTTTTCCAATCGATAAGATCATGAACAAGCTCTTCCCCGGGCGGTGGTTCCGGTGGAAAGAGCAAATATCCTTTCGCTAGCGGACCCCTGCAGAGGGCTCATTTGCTCTTCGCCCGCCTGGGAATCTCTCTCCGGGCCGACGCGATACGTCGTTGGTACGCTGCCCCTACGAGCTGAGAGTAACTCGGAGCTACGGTTGCGTCTCCTCGTCCCACGCATTGGCCCTCCGAGAGACCCCCAGGCGGGCGGTGGTGATGGTTGCGTCTAGCGGCGCTATTTCCGCTCCAGGTTGAGCAGGCTGTTTTTGTTGTCGATATCGACGCGGAATTGGCTGAGAAAGTTTAGGCCCAGGAGGCCGGTGACGGCGGGATCGGGGAAGACATCGTGGACCGCCACGGAGATGTCCTTGAGCTTGAGGCCCCCGACCTCGATCGACTGGAGGCTCACCAGCGGCGCCTGGATCACCCCGTTGGCGGTCTGAAAGTGGAGGATCGGATAATCTTTTTCCAGGTCGATGTCCAATTGCCTGGCCGTTGCCTGGGAAATCGTCGTATAGCTCGCGCCGGTATCGACGATAAAGTTCGCCGCGGTCTTCTCGTTCAACGTCGCCTGGACCGTCATGAGCTCGCCCCGCTTCTGATACGGGACGGAGGTCACGGTCAGAGGGGAGGCATCTGGCGGTGGCGGGCCGCTCGCTTTTATCCGCGTCGCTTTGGCGCGGAACTTCTCGGGGATGTTTTTTTCGCTGTCGGTGAAATGGACCACCCCTTGCTCATCCACCCAGCGGAGAATGTCGGCTGCGCCGCCGATTGAAGAAAGGAACACCAGGGCGAGGGTAATCAGCCATATGCCGCGCAGCCCGTTCATGGTTGAACAACCTATCATAATGAGATAGGGGATAGAAAACCCTGAGCGGGGGAGATATCCGTCGGTTGACGGCTTTACAAGCCCGGAACAGTATGCTAGAAACTTATCAAACTAAAGAAAGAGAGAAGATGAACGAAGGACTGATGGGGATCGCTCAGCAACAGAGGAAAGAGGTTCTCGAGCAGTACAAACTCCATCCGACCGACACCGGCTCCCCTGAGGTTCAGGTTGCCTTGTTGAGTCAACGGATCGACCACCTCACGGGGCACTTCAAGATCCACGTTAAGGACCACCACTCCCGCCGCGGGCTTCTCATGCTGGTCGGCCAGCGCAGACGCCTTCTCGACTATCTCAAGAGCAACGATTACGAGAGATACCGAAGTCTGATCCAGCGGCTGGGCATCAGGAAGTAGTGGATCGCGCTGAAGTTCCCTCCCTTCCGGTTCTCCTGTAAGTCTCTCCTCGTTCACCTCAAAAGGGTGCAGTTATGTTAAAGAAAATCGAAATTGACTTCTACGGCCGTCCTCTATCCGTCGAGGTCGGCAGGATGGCGAAGCAGGCCGACGGCGCGGCGCTCGTCCGCTACGGCGAGACGGTGGTCCTGGTCACGGCGGTCGCGGCCAAGGAGCTGAAAGCCGACCTCGACTTTTTCCCGTTGACCGTCGATTACCAGGAAAAAACTTTCGCCGCCGGAAAGATTCCCGGCGGCTTCTTCAAGCGCGAAGGTCGCCCCTCCGAAAAGGAGATTTTGACCTGCCGGCTGATCGACCGCTCGATTCGCCCGCTGTTTGCCGACGGACTCAGGTGCGAGACGCAGATCATCGCCACGGTTCTCTCCACCGACAAGGAGAACGATCCGGATGTCGTCGCCATGCTCGGAGCGTCGGTCGCTCTGGAGGTTTCCGATATCCCGTTCAATGGGCCGCTGGCGGGCGTGCGCATCGGGCGGGTGGACGGAAAATGGGTTATCAACCCCACCCAGACGCAATTGCGCGAGAGCGACGTCGATATATTCCTATCCGGCAGCCGGGATGCCATCGTAATGGTCGAAGGCGGCGCGCGCACGTTGCCGGAGGATCTGATCCTGGAAGCGCTGTTTTTCGGTCATGACGCCATCCAAACCCTCCTCAAGTATCAGGAAGAGCTCAAGCGCGAAGTGGGAAAGACCAAACGCCCGGTGCCGCTTGTCGAAACCGACAAAACGCTCGGCAAGCGGGTCGAGGAATTGGCCCGCGAGAAGCTGCTGGCGGCGATGGCCGTGGCCGAGAAGCTCGAACGCTACAAGCGGCTGGACGAGGTGAAGGCCGAGCTTCTCACTCAGGCCTTGCTGGAGTTTCCGGAGCGCAAGAAAGAGATCAAATCGGCTTTCGGCGAACTGAAGCGGAATTATTTCCGGCGGCAAATCGTTATGGATCGACGCCGCATCGACGGCAGGGGGCTTAAAGATGTCCGTCCGATCACCTGCGAAGTCGAGATCCTGCCGCGCACGCACGGCTCCGCGCTCTTTACCCGCGGCGAGACTCAAGCCCTCGTCGTCACCACGCTCGGCACCACCTCCGACGAGCAGAAGATCGACGCCCTGATGGGCGAGCACTACAAAAAGTTCATGCTCCATTACAACTTTCCGCCCTTCAGCGTCGGCGAGGTCAAGTTCCTGCGCGGCCCCGGGCGGCGCGAGATCGGCCACGGAGCGCTGGCGGAGCGCGCCTTGCTGTCCGTCATTCCCCCCGAGGAAGAGTTCCCATATACCGTCCGCATCGTCTCGGAGGTTCTTGAATCGAACGGCTCGACTTCGATGGCCACGGTCTGCGGCGGGTCGCTCTCGCTCATGGACGCGGGAGTGCCGATCACGGCGCCGGTGGCCGGCATCGCGATGGGGCTGATCAGAGAAGGCGAACAGGTGCGGATCCTTTCCGACATCCTCGGCGACGAAGACCACCTGGGAGACATGGATTTCAAAGTGGCCGGGACGCGGGAAGGGGTCACGGCGCTGCAAATGGACATTAAAATATCGGGAGTCACCCGCGAAGTGATGCGCGAGGCGCTTTATCAAGCGCGGGAAGGCAGGCTGCATATTCTTGACGTCATGGGCGGGACGATCCAGGAGGCCCGCCGGGAGCTGTCCGGCCACGCGCCGCGAATCATCACGCTCAAGGTCAAGCCGGAGAAGATCCGCGAAATCATCGGCCCGGGAGGCAAGGTCATCCGGGGAATCGTGCAAGAGACCGGCGTCAAGATGGACGTCGAGGACGACGGCACGGTGATGATCGCCTCCAACGACGAGGCCGCCAGCCGCAGGGCCGTCGAGATGGTCCAGAGAATTACCGCCGAGGCGGAGATCGGCAAGATCTACCGCGGGACGGTGAGAAAGATCATGGACTTCGGCGCCTTCGTCGAGATCCTGCCGGGGACCGACGGCCTGGTTCACATCTCCCAATTGGCGCCGGAGCGCGTGCACCGCGTTACCGACGTGCTGAATGAGGGAGATGAGGTGATGGTGAAGGTTCTGGAGATCGACCGGCAGGGAAAGATCAAGCTCAGCCGCAAGGAAGCGATGGCCGAGGGGGCAAAATCGCCGTCGTCTCGGAGTTCCAGAGAGTCGGATGAGCCGCCCTCGGGCCGGTAAAATCAGTCCCGCCTCATGTATAAAAAAACCGTTCTGGCCAACGGCATTCGCGTTCTCACCGAGGAGATGCCGTACACCCGTTCGGTGAGCCTGGGGATCTGGGTGGAGAACGGCTCCCGGCACGAAGAGCGCCACCAGGGCGGTATCTCTCATTTCCTCGAACATCTTTTTTTCAAAGGCACCGCGACGCGCAGCGCCGCCCGCATCGCCGAGGAGATGGACGCCGTCGGCGGCGTGCTCAACGCCTTTACCGCCAAAGAATACACCTGCTACTACGCCAAGGTGCTCGATGAGAACCTCCCGCTCGCGGTCGATCTGCTGACCGATATTTTTCGCCATTCCGTGTTCGATCAAGAGGAGATCGAGCGCGAACGGACGGTGGTCCTCCAGGAGATATCTCAGGCCGAGGATACGCCCGACGACTACGTCCACGATCTCTTCAACCTCGATTTTTTCAGCGACCACCCGCTGGGCCGCCCGATCTGCGGCACCGCCGCCACCGTACTCAAGTTTCATCGGGAAGACTTTCTCAATTTTGTCCAGGAGCGTTACCTGCCGGGAAAGGTCATCGTGGCGGCCGCCGGCCACCTGAGTCACGAAGAGCTGGCGAGCGAGCTGGAGCGAAGGCTGGGGAGCCTCAACCCCGTCGGGTCCGCGATCCAAAATCCGAAATCCAAAATTGAAGCCGCGCCGACGTTCCAAAGCGGCATTTTCCAACACGCCAAGCCGCTGGAGCAGGTCCATCTCTGTTTCGGTCTCGCGGCGATCAGCCAGTGCGATCCCCTGCGCTACGCGGCCTATTTGCTCAACACGATTTTGGGCGGCGGGATGAGCTCGCGGCTGTTTCAGGAGATTCGCGAGAAGCGGGGCCGGGCCTACTCCGTCTATTCTTTTCTCTCCACCTATCGTGACGTCGGCTATCTCGGCGTTTACGCCGGCACGAGCCTCGACTGGGCCGAGGAGGTGGTGGAGCTTATCGTTGCGGAGATGAGGAAGCTGGCGACGGGCGAGATGCGCGACGACGAGCTTGAGCGGGCAAAAAGCCAGTTGGTCGGAAATATGCTCCTGGGGCTTGAAAGCTCCGATTCCTGGATGAGCCACACCGCCAAAAACGAGATCTATTTCGGCCGGCCTCTCTCCATCGAAGAGATCACCCAGGGCATTCGCGCGGTCTCGCGCGACGATATCGTCGAGCTGAGCGCCTCCGTCCTGCGCCCGGAGGGCATGGCGCTGACGCTGCTCGGCGACATCGAAAAGAAAAAACTGGAACTTTCTCTCGCAATCCAGTAGAAATAAAACGTAAGGCGTGAGGGGTGAGGGGTGAGGCGGAGGGATGAAGTCTGTTTTCATCCCTTATCCTTTATCCCTTCTTCAATCCGTGGAGGAGATCCGGATTCAGATCAAGCGGGTTCGCGCGGGGATAAACCCTCCTCCGCTTCCCGGTTACATGACCGACGGTTCGGTGGGCATGGACCTGGCGGCCGATTTGGCGGCGGACCTGACTCTCGCCCCGCTCGAGCGCAAGTTGATTCCTACCGGAATCGCGGTGGCGTTGCCGCTGGGATATGAGGCGCAGATTCGCCCGCGCAGCGGCCTGGCGCTCAGCGAAGGCCTGACGCTGGTCAACAGCCCGGGGACGATCGATTCGGACTATCGCGGTGAGATTCAACTGATCGCGATCAACCTGGGCAAAGAGCCGATCGTGATTCGGCATGGGCAGAGGGTGGCGCAGATGGTGGTGCAGCGCGTCTGCCGGGCGCAGTGGGATGAGGTGCAGGAGCTTCCCTCTTCGGCTCGGCAAGACGGCGGGTTTGGGCATACGGACGATAAGAAGTGAGTAGTGAGGAGTGAGAAAGTGAGCAGCCTGATAGAAAAAAAGATCGATCACTACTCACTACTCGCTGCTCACTAACTCACTATTTACCATGATTGCGCGATACACACGGCCGGAGATGGCTCGGATCTGGTCGGAGGAGAACCAGTTCCAGAAATGGCTCGATGTCGAGATCCTCGCCACCGAGGCGCTGGCGCGCCTCGGCAAGGCGCCGAAGAGCGCCGCGGCGCGCATCCGAAAAAAAGCGCGCTTCAACGTCGCGCGCATCCGCAAGATCGAGACTGAGGTCAAGCACGAGACTATCGCCTTCTTAAGCTCGGTCGCCGAGTCGATCGGCGACGACGCCCGCTTTATGCACGTCGGCATGACCTCTTCCGACGTCATGGACACCGCATTCGCCTTACAGCTCAAAGAGGCCTGCGCGCTGTTGGCCGGAGATATCAAGGAACTCTTGAAGGCGCTCAGGCGGCAGGCATTCAAATACAAGCGGCTGCCGATGATCGGGCGGACGCACGGAATCCATGCCGAGCCGATCGCCTTCGGCCTCAAATTCGCTCTTTGGTATACCGAAATGCAGCGCAACCTGGAGCGGCTGCGGCGTGCCGCCGAGGATGTGAGCGTCGGGAAAATCTCCGGCGCCGTCGGAACCTTCGCGCAGATTTCTCCGCGGGTGGAGGCCTACGTTTGCAAAAAGAGCGGCCTCAAACCCGCGCCGGTGTCGAACCAGATCATCCAGCGCGACCGCCACGCCTATTTTTTCGCCACGCTCGCAGTGATCGCCAGTTCGCTCGAGAAATTCGCCGTCGAGGTTCGCCATCTCCAGCGGACGGAGGTGCAGGAAGCCGAGGAGCCGTTCACGGCCGGACAGAAAGGCTCCTCCGCGATGCCGCACAAGCGAAATCCGATTCTATCCGAAAATATTTCCGGCCTGGCGCGGCTGATGCGCTCCTATGCGGCGGCGGCGCTGGAGAACGTTCCGCTGTGGCACGAGCGCGACATCAGCCACTCGTCGGTCGAGCGCGTGATCGCGCCGGACGCGACGATCCTGCTCGACTTCATGCTGCGCCGCATGACCTACGTGCTGAGAGATCTCGTCGTCTATCCGCAAAACATGAGACGCAATCTCGAGAAGAGCGGCGGCGCGATCTACTCGGAGCGCGTGCTGCTGCGGCTGGTGGGCAAAGGGCTCGCGCGCGACCGAGCTTACCGGATGGTCCAGCGCCACGCCCTGGCGGTTACCAAATACGGCGGTGACTTGCGTCAGGCGCTGTTGGACGATCCGGAGATTCGCCGTTATCTGACCGCCGGGGAGATTCGGGAGATCTGGGATTTGAAGCCTTATCTCAAAAACGTCGACGCGATCTTTAAGCGGGTTTTCAGTTGAGTTTTTATGCGGGTTAAAATTTTCGTTCGGCTCAAAGAAGGGGTGTTGGACCCCCAGGGCAAGGCGGTCGAGCGCTCGCTGCACACGCTCGGCTACGAAGAGGTCGGCGACGTGCGCGTGGGGAAATATATCGAACTGGAGATCGCGGCGCCGTCGCGCCAGGCTGCCGAAAAGCGCGCGCGCGAGATGTGCGACAAGCTGCTCGCCAACCCCGTGATCGAAGACTACCGGTTTGAAATTCAGGAATGAAGGCCGAGCCTTTTAATGCAAAATGCAAGGTGCAAATTTTAAAGTGCAAAATGGCAAAACGGGAGGATTTGCGATGCCCCCTCGGGTTCTTAGGACTTTGCATTTTTACTTTTGCAATTTTCATTTTTCATTGGATTGAGGAGCGGCAATGCGTTGGGGCGTGATCGTCTTTCCCGGGTCGTGCGATGATCAGGACGTCTACGACTGCCTGAAGCACGTCTTAAAACAGAAGGTCGAGTTCCTGTGGCACAAGGACCGCCTCGGCCGCGATATCGACTGCGTGGTGCTGCCCGGCGGATTTTCCTACGGCGACTATCTCCGCTGCGGCGCGATGGCGCGATTCTCGCCGATCATGCAAGGCGTGGTCGAGTTCGCGCGAAACGGCGGGCTGGTGCTCGGTATCTGCAACGGCTTTCAAATCCTCTGCGAGGCCGGCCTTCTGCCGGGCGCGCTCACGCGCAATGCCTCGCTTCAATTCGTCTGCCGCCAGGTCCACCTGCGCGTGGAAGAAATTGACACGCCGTTTACCTCCGCTGCGAAGAAGGGCCAGTTGCTCAAGCTCCCCGTCAAGCACGGCGAGGGCTGCTACTACGCCGACCCGGCGACGCTGGAGCGGCTGCAAAAAAACCGGCAGATCCTCGTGCGCTACGTCGACGGCAAGGGACGGCCCACCGCAGCGGCCAACCCCAACGGCTCGCTGGAAAATATCGCCGGCGTCTGCAACGAGGCGAGAAACGTTTTCGGTTTGATGCCCCATCCCGAGGACGCGAGCGAGAAGCTCCTCGGCAGCGAAGACGGGGCGAAGATTTTCAGCTCGGTCATCGCCGCCTGCGGCACGCGGGGGAAGCGCGCATGGGTCGCGTAGCCGCGAAGCCATTTTCTCAACCGGCCGTCACTCTCGCGCTGATCGCCGCCCACGGCCTCACCGAAGAGGAACATCGGAAGATCGTTCATCTCCTGGGACGAGAGCCCAACTACACCGAGTTGGGCGTTTTTTCCGTCATGTGGTCGGAGCATTGCAGCTACAAGAGTTCCAGAGTCCACTTGAAGCTCCTGCCCACGGAAGGAAAGGCCGTGATCCAGGGGCCGGGGGAAAACGCCGGCATCGTCGATATCGGCGACGGGCTGTGCGCGGCGTTCAAGATGGAGAGCCACAACCATCCCTCCTTCATCGAGCCTTATCAGGGGGCGGCCACCGGTGTCGGCGGAATCTTGCGCGATATCTTCACGATGGGCGCGCGACCCATCGCCTCGCTCAACTCTTTGCGCTTCGGCAGCTTCGATCATCCGCGCACGCGCTATCTCCTCGGCGGCGTGGTCGCCGGCATCGGCGGATACGGCAACTGCATCGGCGTCCCCACGGTCGGCGGCGAGGTTTTTTTCGACGAGTCCTACAACGCCAATATTCTGGTCAACGCCTTCACGTTGGGAATCGCCGAGAAAAGGCGCATCTTCAAAGGAACGGCCAAGGGTGCCGGCAACCCGGTGATGTACGTCGGCGCCAAGACCGGCCGGGACGGCATCCACGGCGCGACGATGGCCTCCGAGGCGTTCTCGGAGGAATCCGAGAAGCGGAGGCCCACCGTGCAGGTAGGAGACCCGTTTACCGAAAAACTGCTGCTGGAGGCCTGTCTTGAGTTGATGAAAAAAAACTGGCTCGTCGGAATTCAGGACATGGGGGCGGCGGGTCTCACCAGCTCGTCGGTCGAGATGGCCGCGAGGGGAGGAGCGGGGATCGAGCTTGAGCTGTCGCGCGTGCCGCTCCGAGAGACGGGCATGACGCCTTATGAGATTCTGCTCTCGGAGTCACAGGAGCGGATGCTCTTGGTGGCGAAGAAAGGGCAGGAGAATCAGGTCAAGAAGATTTTTGAGCGCTGGGACCTGGATGCGGTCGTCGTCGGCAAAGTTACCAAAGACCGGACGTTCCGCGCATTCTTCGGCGGCGCCGAGGTCGCTGCGATTCCCGTCGCCGCGCTCACCTCCGAGGCCCCGGTTTATCACCGGCCGGCGGAGCGGCCGGCGACGCAGGATGAATTGCAGCGCTTGGAGCTTGAGAAGGTCCCGCAGCCGGAGGATTTGGGGGTTGTGTTGAAGCAGCTTCTCGATTCGCCCAACATCGCTTCCAAAGAGTGGGTCTTTCGCCAATACGATCATCTCGTCAGGAGCAACACGGTCGTCGGACCCGGCGGCGACGCCGCGGTGATCCGCATCAAAGGCAGCCACAAGGCGCTCGCCGTCACGGTGGACGGGAACGGCCGTTACTGTTTTCTCGACCCCTACGTCGGCGGCATTCTCACCGTGGCCGAGTCGGCGCGGAACCTCGCCTGCGTCGGCGCCCGGCCGCTGGGATTGACCGACTGCCTCAACTTCGGCAGCCCGGAGCGCCCCGAGGTGATGTGGCAATTCTCCCAGGTGATACAAGGCATGCGGGACGGCTGCGCCGCGCTCGGCGTGCCGGTTGTGAGCGGCAACGTGAGCTTCTATAATGAGACTGACGGTGTACCGATCTATCCCACTCCCACCGTCGGCATGGTAGGGCTGTTGTCGAAGGTTCAGCGACATGTGACGCCGTGGTTCAAGTCGGCGGGAGACCTGATCGTCCTGCTCGGGCGCACGCGGGAAGAGCTGGGGGGCAGCGAATATCTCAAGCTGGTTCACGGCTCGGTGAAAGGGACGCCGCCGTGGATCGATCTCAGGTTGGAGCGCGCGGTGCAAGAGAGTTGCCTCAAGGCGATCGAAAAAGGAATTCTGCGCTCGGCGCACGACGTTTCGGACGGAGGACTGGCCGTGGCGCTCGCGGAGTGTTGCATCGGCGGGCCGGAGAAATCGCTCGGCGCACGGATCGAGCTGCGCGAGATGATGCGCCCGGACGCGCTGCTGTTCGGGGAGTCGCAGTCGCGCATTGTCGTCTCGGTGAAGGAAAAAGATCTGGGCCGCCTGCGCGACATCGCCGCAAAAGAAGGCGCGCCGCTGCAAATCCTGGGCGAGGTCGGCGGCCCGAGACTGGCGATTCAGCCGCTCTTGCAACTGCCGGTGGAGGAGCTGCGCGCTGCGTGGGCGGGGGCGCTGGAACGAAGACTCAGAAGGGATGAAGGCTGAAGAATTTTAGATTTTCGATTGCCGATCCTTCGACTGGCTCAGGACGGTGAGCAGAGTCGAACCGTTTTCGATCAATCTAAAATCCAAAATCTAAAACCTGTCCTGAGCAACGCCGAAGGATCGAAAATGGGGAAGGGCTAAAAGCGCGAGGATAGATGTTCGACAAGTTCCGTGAAGAGTGCGCGGTGATGGGCGTCTATGGCCACCCCGAAGCGGCCAACATGGTCTATCTCGGCCTTTACGCCTTGCAGCATCGCGGCCAGGAGTCTTCCGGCATCGTCTCTTCCGACGGCAAGATTCTCATCTCGCACCGCCAGATGGGGCTGGTGGCGGATGTCTTTAAAGAAGATGTGATCAAGCGGCTCGAAGGGCCGAGCGCGATCGGCCACAACCGCTATTCGACCACCGGCCAGAGCCATCTCCGAAACGCCCAGCCGTTCGTCGTCGAGTATTCCCAGGGTCCCATCGCCATCGCTCACAACGGCAACCTGGTGAACGCCCAGGTGCTGCGCGAAGAGCTGGAGACCTCCGGCTCGATCTTTCAGTCCACGTCGGATACCGAAGTCATCATCCATCTGATCGCCACTTCCAAAGAGAGCAGCCTCATGGGGAGAGTGGTGGAGGCGCTGAGCCGCGTGCGCGGCGCCTACTCGCTGCTCTTCATCACGCTCGACCGGATGATCGCGGCACGCGACCCGATGGGCTTTCGGCCGTTGGTGTTGGGGAAGTTCAAGGCGGGAAAGAATCGCGACGGCTTCGTCGTTGCCTCGGAGACCTGCGCACTCGATCTGATCGAGGCGGATTACGTCCGGGAGGTCGAGCCCGGCGAGATCATCACCTTCGGTCCCAAAGGGATGGAGTCGCTCAGACCGTTTCCGGCCGCGCCGCACGCAAAGTGCATCTTCGAATACATTTATTTCTCGCGCCCCGACAGCAATCTCTACGGGCGCAGTGTCTATCAGGTGAGAAAAGAACTGGGACGTCAGCTCGCGCGCGAAAACGGCGTGCCGGCGGATCTGGTGACGCCGGTGCCGGACTCAGGCGTGCCGGCGGCGATCGGTTACGCCGAGGAGTCGGGGCTGCCGCTGGAATTCGGCCTGATCCGCAATCACTACGTCGGCCGGACCTTTATCGAGCCGCAGCAGTCGATCCGCCACTTCGGCGTCAAGATCAAGCTCAACGCGCAGCGGGCGGTGCTGCAAGGGAAGCGCGTGGTGGTGGTGGACGATTCGATCGTGCGCGGCACGACCAGCCGCAAAATTGTCCGCATGCTGCGCGACGCCGGCGCGAAGGAAGTGCACATGCGCATCAGCTCGCCGCCGACGATCAGCCCGTGCTACTACGGCATCGACACGCCGACCCGCTCGGAGCTGATCGCCTCATCGAGCTCCGTGGAAGAGATCCGCAAGTTCGTCGACGCGGATAGCCTGGCCTATCTGAGTCACGATGGAATGTACGTTTTCGTCAAGGGGAAGACCGAAGGCTTCTGCGATGCTTGCTTCAGCGGGAACTACCCCGTTCATTTTGAAGACGAAGGCCACACCCGCCAACTGCACCTGTTCGACGCGCTACAGCAGAGATAAACCCTGGCCGCCGATAAGCGGGGCTGACGGTGTGCAAGCCGCCAGCCGATCTCCGAGCCCGCGCAATGGGTAGCTGCTTAATCCCACCGCCGGTATCGGATGCGCGGGCTCTCCGACCGGCTGACGGCTTGCACTGCCGGGCTTGGCCGTGGCCTGAAAACTTCCACCCACTGGAATCGTTTCTAGGGAATAGCGGACAAACAACGGCCAAGGCAAACGGACGCGCCGCTCGCCTTGACCGCTCAGAGTCTGAGAAAAGGGTTTACCCCGTACCACAGAACGCCCCGCAGGTCAGTACGGGGATGAATGCTCTAAACTTCCCCGAAGGGCAGCGCCCCAAAGCTATGGATGTAAGTCCGTGGTACGGGGTTTACTGAAGAGCCAGGTTATTTCAGATGCTTGCTGACCAGCTTGGTCATCTCAAACATCGTGACCTGCTTCTTGCCGCCGAAAACCACTTTCAGCCTATCGTCGGCATTGATCATGGTCCTCTTCTTCTTGTCCTGTAGCCCGTTGCGCTTGATGTAGGCCCAGAGTTTCTTCGTCACCTGGGTGCGCGGAAGGGCTGCGGTCCCAACCACGGCCCCTAAGGCCGCGCTCGGGTTCATGGGCTTCATGAATGCAGCACTGGGTTTGCGTTTTCCCGCCATTGTCTCCTCCTTCGAGAGATAAATTTACTATGAGGACTTATACCAAAGCGGAGTCTTTTTTACCAGCTTTTTTTTGGGTTTTTCTGAAGGGTATTGGATGCCTCGATATCCACCCGCCATTCGCCGTCGCCCGGGGCGACAACGGCCCCGTAATCCAGCCTCGCGCTCTCAGGGGAGACATAGCCCTGCCGGACATCCTCCAGGACGTTCTCCAGGGGGCGGTCCAGCGGATCGCCCATCCCGCCGCCGCCCGGCCGCTCCACGCGCAACAGGTCTCCCTTGCTCAGACCGTAGTCCCCGAAGCGGGAAGGGAGTCTTTTTTCCTCGGACGTGCCGGGGTTGATGACGCACGCTCCTTTTCCCCCCGCGCTTCCGCCCTCGGCGCCCCAGGGCGCGATCAGGTGCTTATCCGTGCGCATCGAGAAGCGCACCTCGTCTTCGAGAATACGGTATTCCCTGACAAAGCCGAGGCCGCCGCGCCACCTGCCGGGGCCGCCGGAATCGGGCAGAACCTCGAAGCGCTCGACGCGCGTGGGAAATTCGGATTCGATAATCTCTACCGGGGCGGTCTTGCAATTGCTCAGGTGGAAGGCGGTGGCCGTCACGCCATCCTTGCCGGAGCGTGCCCCGGTGCCGCCGCTGAAGATCTCATAGTGGACGTAGGCCCGCCCGTCTCGGCCCCCCTTGCCCCCCAGGACCAGCGCCGCGCTCCCCGAGCCGCCGGCGATTCTCTTCTCCGGGACAAAGCGCCCCATCGCGCGGAAGATCGCCTCCACGACCGTCAACGCAGTCGGCATATAGGTGTTCACCGCGCCTGGGAAGCGCGGGTCGAGCACGCTGCCCTCGCGGAAGGTCGCTTCGACTACGGAAGCGAGCCCCTGATTCACGGGGAGAAACGGATCGACCAGAGACATCAGCGAATAGGCGCAGCAGGCGCGGACCAGGGGAGGGCGGATATTCGCCGGACCTTCGGTTTGATCGCTGCTCTGGCTGAAATCGAAATGGATATTTCCACCCTGTTTGTCCACTTTTACATGGATACGAATGGGCCTGTCAAGGTCGATGCCGTCGTGATCGACGAAGCTCTCGCCCTCGGAGCGGCCATCCGGCCACGAGGCGATCGACCGGCGCATTCTCGCTTCGGTGTGGGAGGAGAGGAGCTTAGTGGCTTCGAGAATGGTCTCCTTCCCGTAGCGCTCCATCAACTCGGCGACCCGTCTCTCACCCAGGCGGTTTGCGCCCACCTGGCCGCGGATGTCGCCGATGACTAGCGCGGGCGTGCGGCTGTTGGCGGTGACGACCGCTTCGATCTCCGCCACCGGCCGGTGGCGCGAGGCGAGCTTCACAGGCGGGAGATGGAGCCCTTCCTGGTAGATTTCGCGCGCCTGGCCCGAGCCGCTTCCGGGGACAGTGCCGCCGATGTCGCTCTTGTGGGCCATGTCGGCGGCGAATCCGACCCATTCGCCCCGTAAAGGGGCGTGGCCCCCACGGGGCTTTACGCCCCGGTAAAAGATCGGCGTCAACACCGCCATGTCCGGCGCGTGCGGGCTTCCGCCTAAATAAGGATGGTTGGTGATAAAGGCGTCGCCTTCGTTGATCTCAGAGGGCTGATAGTGCCTGAGCACTCCCTGGGCGCAGGCGGGGAAGGCGCCCATGTGAAGCGGCAGGACGACGTGCTGGGCGACGACTTCGCCTTTGGTATTTAAGATGGCGCAGCTGGCGTCCTGGGATTCGCGGATGATGGTGGAGAAGCCGGTGCGGAACAGCGAGTTCTGCATCTCCTGGACGATGCCGGCTAAGCGAGCCTGGATGACTTGTAATGTTATCGGGTCAACAGTCATAAGAGACAGGCACCTGTAGGGGCGACCGGCCGGTCGCCCCTACGCCCTCCCGCCTAGAGTCTCTCAAAATACCTTTCATCCACATACCTTCTCGCCGGCGGCAATGGCAGCGGAAGCCGGCCGCTATCCGCCAGGAGATCGAGCATCGTCGCTACTCCCTCGTGAGTCGGCTCGAGGCTCGGCGGCGAGGGGACTTCAAGATAGAGATCGTATGCCCGCTCCGCCTGTGCCGGAGCTGTCCCGGTGGCGCGACTTAGAATCTCCACGGCCTTGGCGCGATTCGTAGGATCAGCAAGCCACTCCCAGGCTTTCTTGAGCGCTCTTAAAAAGGAGACGAATTTTTGATCTACCTCCGGTGTCTTCCGCACAACGCAGACGGTGAACGGATAGGTCGGCACGGCGTCCAGAGACGAGGCGATGACACCGAAGCCAGCCTCTTCCAGCAGAAAGTCGAAAGGCTGTGTCACCATCGTCGCGGAGATCAATCCCTGCTTCAACTTTTCGCAACGCTCCGGCGGCGGCCCGGCGGCGACCAATTCATAGGAATCAGGCTTTAGGCCGTTTCGCTGCAACAGCCTTCTTAAGACCAGCGCTTCGGCGGAGCGGCCGTCGTTGACGCCGATCTTTTTGCTCTCAAGTTGCCCGCAATGCCGGATGTCGGCGTGAGCCAGGAGCCGGTACTGCGGCCGGTCGTTGGTGTTGGCGATAACCGTCAGCGGCGCGCCCTTGACCATCTCCAGCAGGGCGACGTCGGGGATGACGTTGATGATGTCGAGCTGTCCGTTGATCAGCGCGGCAACGGGATCGGGCGGGCGCGTAAAGATATTGCGCTCGACGGTGAGGTTCTCCGCGGCGAAAAGACCGAGCGTCTCGGCCACGAAGAAGGGCCAGTTCATGGCGCTCAATTGCACCTGGCCGTAGCGGAGGTTCGGAGGCATCCGTTTACCGTCGGCTCGATTGCATTGCCTTGCGTGTCTGTTGCGTGCCGCGTTCATCGAGGGCGAAATCGCCGTTGGCGCTCTCCACCACGACGCCGTAAAGTTCCCCGGCTTTCTCCCGTGTCACATACCCGTTTCTCACGTCGCGCAGCACGCTTTCCGGGTTGCGTTCGAGCGGGTTGCCCAGGCCGCCGCCGCCGGGTGTTTCGAGGCGCACGACGTCTCCCGGCTGGAGCAGGTGATCCGAATAGCGCGAAGGAATGATTTTTTCTTCCGCCGTATTCGGGTTGAGCGCGCACCATCCCGTTCTCCCGCCAAGACCGCCTTCGAGTCCTTTGGGGGCAATCGTGTGCTTCGTCGATCGCAGGGAGAAGCGCGCCTCTTGATCCAGCATCTCGTACTCCCGCACGAAGCCGAGACCGCCCCGAAATTTTCCCGCGCCGCCGGAATCGGGAATCAGCTCGAAGCGCCGGATGCGCGTGGAGAACTCCGACTCGATAATCTCCACCGGCGCGATGCGCGCGTTGGACTGGTTGACGTTCGTTCCCGACACTCCGTCCTTGCCGCTGCGACCGCCGGAGCCGCCGCCGAAAATCTCGTACTGGACATAGCTGCGGCCGGTCTTATTGCTCCTACCGCCGATGATGATCGAACGGCTGCTGCAGCCGTCGGCGACTTTCTTGTGCGGCGCGATCTGGCTCACGGCTTCAAATAACGCCTCCACTAAAGCATGCACCGTCGGGTTGTAGGTGTTGACCGGCGCGGGAAAATAGGGATGGACAACGCTACCTTCCCGGACTTTGATTTCGACGACTCGCGCCAGACCGTTGTTGATTTCCAGGGCCGGGTCCACCAGCGCGGTCAGGCAGTAAGAGCAGGCGGCGCGCACCACCGTGGGTCGGATGTTGGCCGGTCCTTTGGTCTGTCCGGCTGAGCCGGTGAAATCGAAAAGCAGGCCGTCGCCCTTTTTCTCGACCTTCACGTGGATGCGCACTGGCTTGTCAAGCTCGATGCCGTCGCTGTCGACGAATCTTTCCCCCGCGCCCGCGCCGTCGGGCCAGGAGGCGATCTCGCGGCGAACTTTCGATTCCGTCAGCGCGAACAGCGCTTCAAAAGAGGCGAGCACGGTGTCGCAGCCGTATTTTTCCATTAACTCTTGATAACGCCTCTCACCGAGACGGGCGGCTCCGACCTGGCCGCGCATGTCGCCGATCACCAGCTCGGGTGTGCGGCTGTTGGCGCCGATGATCGCCTCGATGTCGCGGCTCGGCTCAAAGCGCGAAGCATATTTGATCGGCGGCAGGTGGAGTCCTTCCTGGAAGATCTCCCTCGCCTGGCTCCAGCAACTGCCCGGCACTGGTCCGCCGATATCGCTTTTGTGGGCCATGTCGGCGGCGAAGCCGACCCATTCGCCCCGTAAAGGGGCGTGGCCCCCACGGGGCTTTACGCCCCGGTAAAAGATCGGCGTCAGCACTGCCATGTCCGGCGCGTGCGGGCTTCCGCCTAAATAGGGATGGTTGGTGATAAAGGCGTCGCCTTCGTTGATCTCAGAGGGCTGATAGTGCCTGAGCACTCCCTGGGCGCAGGCGGGGAAGGCGCCCATGTGGAGGGGGAGCACGACGTGCTGGGCGACGACTTCGCCTTTGGTATTTAAGAGAGCGCAGCTAGCGTCCTGGGATTCACGGATGATGGTGGAGAAGCCGGTGCGGAACAGCGAGTTCTGCATCTCCTGGACGATACCGGCCAAGCGGGCCTGGATAACCTGTAATGTGATCGGATCAACGGTCATAAAAAAGGCAGTAGGTGGAAGGCAGTAGGCAATAGTAGGAAAGAACCCAAAAAACTCAACAAACTCAAAAAACCCAGACCCTCTGAATCTATTACCTCGCGCCTCATGTCTTCTTCTCTTTAACAATCAAATTCAGGTACCCGTCCACCGTCGCTTCCTGCTCCGGGTGGATCACAGTCGTCGTGTCCATCTGCTCGATCACTGCGGGGCCGGGAAATTTGTGGCCCGGTTCGAGCAGCTTGCGGCTGTAGATACGGCAATTTAGCAGGCCGTGCTCCGTGCCGAAAAATATTTTTCTCTCGCCGGTCAGCGCCTCTTCCACTTTTCTGCCTGTAGGCGTCGTGGGAGAGAGCTTCGCCTGCGGAACGATGCCGGTGGAGACAAGGCGCAGGCTCACCAGCTCGACCGGCTCGGACTCCGCTTTGTGGCCGTGCGCCTGCTCATGCTGCGCGTCGAAACGCCGGCGTATTAAATCAAGGTCGGCCGGCTTGAGCGGCGGCATCGGCGAGGAGACGGTCAGCTCGTATCCCTGTCCCGCGTAGCGCAGATCCAAAAACGGTTGCAGCGCAATCTCGCCGTCGCTGAACCCTTCGCCATGAAGGTCCTTCTTTGCCTGTTCAGTCAACTGGGAGACGAGGCCGTTGATCTCGTCAAGATTCAGCCCTTTGAGCGGCGCGAGTTTCGATCTCACGTAGTCGTGCTTCACGTCCGCGAGCAGGAGGCCGAGCGCCGAGGTGACACCCGGCGTCAGCGGAATGAGGAGCGTCGGGATTCCCAAATCGAGCGCCATCCTCCCCGCGTGCATCGGTCCCCCGCCGCCGAAGGCGATCAGCGTGAAATCGCGGATGTCGTAGCCGCGTTGCGAAGAGACCGCCTTGATTGCCTCTTCCATCTTGGCGTTGATGATCTTGAGAATCCCGTCCGCCGCCTCCAGCGTGCTCAGACCCAGGCGGCGAGCGATTTTTTCTTCGAGCAGTTTCTCGGCCTTGGCGCGGTTGAGCTTCAAGCGCCCGCCGAGGAATCTGTCGGGATGGATGACGCCCAGGACGAGATTGGCGTCGGTGATCGTCACCTCCTCGCCGCCGTGGTCGTAGCAGATGGGGCCGGGGTCGGCGCCGGCGCTGTCGGGGCCAACATGGACGCCGCCGACGGCGTCGATCCGCGCGATGGTGCCGCCGCCGGCGCTGACCGTGTGGATGTCCAGCATCGGGAGGCTGATCGGCCGCTGGTTGATTCTCCCTTGCGTCGTGACGATCGGGTTGCCCTCGTGGATCAGCGCGACGTCGCAGCTCGTGCCGCCCATGTCAAAGGTGATGATGTTTTTTATGCCTACTCTCTGGCTGATGCCGACCGAGGCGATGACGCCGCCGGCTGGGCCGGAGAGCACCGTCGCCACCGGTTTTTTGGCTGCGCTCTCGAACGTCGCCACGCCGCCGTTCGATTGCATGATGTACAGCCGCGGCGTCGTCAGGCCCAGCTCCCTCAGTCTCTGTTCCAATCGGCCCAAATATTCGCTCATTACCGGCGCGATGTAGGCGTTGATGACCGTGGTGCTCATCCGGTAGAACTCGCGGATCTGCGGCAGAACTTCGCAGGAGAGCGATAGGCTCGCTTCCGGGAACTCCCGGGCGGCGATCTCTTTGATCTTCAGCTCGTGGTCGGGATTCAAGAAGGAAAAAAGAAAGCAGGCGGCGATCGATTCGACCTTTTTCTGTTTCAGCCTCCGGATCGCCTGCAGCGAAGACTCAACGTCGATGGGTTTTAGCGCCTGGCCGCGGAAGTCCACGCGCTCTGGAATCTCTTCGGTGTAGAAAGGCGGGGCAAGGAGCCTCGGCTTTTCAAAGAAAAGATCGTAGGTCGCCGGCCCGTAGCCCCGCGACTGCTCCATCACTTCATAGATGCCGCGAAAACCTTCCGTGACGAGCAGGCCGGTTTTCGCCCCTTTCTCTTCGAGCAGCGTGTTGGTTCCGACGGTTGTGCCGTGGGAGAAAAATGAGATGTCCTTCGCCGCAACGCCTTTGTCGAGCAGCTCTTTGGCGCCGTTCAGCACCGCTTGAAACGGCTCCTTCGGCGTCGAGGGAACTTTGGCGATCGAGATCTCTCCGGTGTCCTCGTTGAAAAAAACGAAATCCGAAAACGTTCCGCCGGTGTCCACCGTCACGCGATACTTGGCCATCGTTCTGCCTCTAACATTATTTATACGGCCCTTCAACTATTTTTGAAGCGGCCTTTATCCGTCGATCAGGGCGCTTGGTTTTAGCCGGCCATCCCTGTTATATTTGGGCCTGAAGCGGCCTCTCTACCGCGAGAATCCCGCAGTCGGCTCGCTTCTGTTTGTGAGGGAAGGGATTTGATGAAAAATCACATCACAAGTGCGGAAGCGAAGGGTTTTAGGCGGCGGTGGAAAGCTGTCAACGCCGCCGAGCGAGAAGAGTTGATCAATACTCCAATCATGCACAAGCTGCTCCAACTCGCCGCTCTCATGGCCTCAGCGGAACAGATGGGGTGGACTGGGGCGCTGGCGGCAGAAGAGGCCGAAGTGCGAGACCGCTGGAACCGGCTCAGAAAGGTCTTAGGTGACTAAGCCGGAAGACACCCTGGCCCCTCTCCTGGCAGCTCTGCGCGATCTCATCTCGTGGTTCGAAAATACGGCCGTTCATGGCGCGATCATCGGTGGCGTGGCCGCCTCCCTGCTGGGCCGTCCTCGAGTCACGCGGGACGTGGACGCACTGGCTGTGTTAGATGAAGAACAGTGGGAAAAATTCCTCAGCGCAGGCGCGGCGTTCGGGTTTACTCCAAGACGTCCTGACGCGCTCGCCTTCGCGCAAAGCTCACGCGTTCTATTGGCCCGTCACAACGCAAGCGGCATAGACGTGGATATCGTCTTTGCCGGCTTGCCGTTCGAGAAGGATGCGGTGGCTAGCGCTGAGTCATTAAGCTTGGGTGGGTTGCGCATCCCTTTAGTCACTCCCGAAGATCTGACTATCATGAAGGCAGTCGCCCGCCGACCGCGTGACATCGCCGACATCGAGGGGCTCCTGGACACTCACCCCAAGTTGAACTTAAGAAAAGTCCGCCGTTGGGTACGGGAGTTTTCGACGGCACTGGGAATGCCGGATATCTTGACTGATTTCGAACGGGTTCTAAAACGGCGACAGGGAAAAAAATGAAAAAGGTCCAATCGCTAGGGACCCGCGCTAGAACACTTTCCTACTTCAAAGACCGTGGTTTGCCGGATAGGGTCATCTAGGAGCGTACAATCGAGCCGTCATCGTCAAAAGACTTCTCGAAATGCGACTGTCTACGGATCACGATTGCCGGTGATGACAAACTGCCGCTACGTTCAGTAACGATGCTCTCCGACGCGATCGTTGCAGTCATAATGGACGGCGACAGGATTCTGCTTGTCGAAAGAGGGGCGGACGTGCCGTTTACGGGCTATTGGGGGCCGTTGAGCGGAAAAATCGAACCCGGCGAGAGCCAAAAAGCGGCGGTGGTGCGGGAGTCGATGGAGGAGGTCGGGTTAACGGTGCGGCCGGTGCGGAAGGTTTGGGAGAATGTCTCGACGGGCGGTATTTACCGGCTCCACTGGTGGCTTGCGGAGTACGTCGCGGGGGAATTGGCGCTCGACGCGAGAGAGGCGAGCGCCGCCCGCTGGCTCACGGTTGAAGAAATCCCGGGACTGAAGATATTTGAAGGGGACCGGGAATTTTATCAAGCGGTGTTGCCGTCCCTGGTAAAATGATACTTCGGCGCCCGAGAGGATGATCATGAAGACGGTCGTGAGATGGTTGCCCGCAGCTGCTCTCTCGCTTGCCGTTGCGGTCCACGCCCAGGAAATCGTCACCCTGCCCACTCGGCCCGGAGTCACGCAATCCTATTTTCTTGCCGGCGTGCCGAAGAATCGCCAGGCGATCGTCGTGTTGTTTCCAGGTTCCGGGGGCCTGATTCGGCTGCGAAAGGACAACGAGCAGATCAAATTCAGCTCCGGCAACTTTTTGGTGAAGAGCCGTAGCGAGTTCACGAAGAGAGCCGTCGTCACGGCCGTTGTCGATGCGCCGTCGGACAAGCAAAGCGGCTGGGGCATGAGGGACGAATTTCGGCTCGGCGAGGAGCATTTCACCGACCTCTCCGCCGTCGTGGCGGACCTCAACAGACGCTTTCCGGACCTGCGGCTTTTTCTGGTCGGCACGAGCCGCGGGTCGGTTTCCGCGGCGGCGTTGGCCGCCAGGTTCGGCCAGCCGCTCGCGGGCGCCGTTCTTACCTCCAGCATGTTTCGCCCGGCCGGCCGTAACTCCAGGGAGCCTGGCCCCGGCTTGAGCCGCTTCGACTTCACGACCGTTAAAGTCCCACTGCTCTTGGTGCACCACGTCTCGGACCAATGCGAGGCCAGCCCTTACGGCGACGCCCAGCGGTTGTCGGACAAGTATCCGCTGATATCGGTGCTGGGCGGCTCGACTCCGAAATCGGACCCATGCGAACCGTTGAGCCAGCATGGATATTACGGCAAGGAGTCCGAGACCATCGAAGAGATCGTCAACTGGATGCTGAAGAAGCCCTTCCGGGATGTTATCAAGTGAACCCCGGCCAGCAGGCCGTTGAGACAGCCTGATGTGCCATCAGCCCGCCTGGGAATCTCTCTCCGGGCCGATGCGATACGTTGGTGCTACGCTGCTCCTAAGGGATGAGAGTAGCCGGGAGGTACGATTGATGCCCCCCGTCCCACGCATCGGCCCTCCGAGAGATCCCCAGGCGGGCGGTGGTGAGTATGCCTCCGGTCGGCTTGATCGTACCACCCAATCGTTGTATGGGAGTGCTGGGAATACACGGGAGATCTGAGAGATGCCATACGATGTGCTGATCAAGGGCGCGAGGGTGATCGACGGCAGCGGGCTGCCGTCCTTCCTGGGCGACGTGGCGGTGCAGGATGGAAAAATCGTGGAGGTGGGCCGCGTCAGCGGCAGCGCCCGTGAGGAAATCAAGGCAAACGGACTCGCCGTCGCGCCCGGCTTCATCGACTTTCACACCCATCTCGACGCCCAGCTCCTCTGGGACCCTATCGCAACTTCCTCCTGCTGGCACGGCGTGACGACCGTGATTCCCGGCAACTGCGCCCTCGCCCTGGCGCCGTGCCGGCATGAAGACCGCGAGAGCCTGCTCGGCAGCTTCTCCCGCGTCGAGGCGATGCCGCTCAGCGTGCTGCGCGCCGCCGTAAGCTGGGAGTGGACGACATTTCCCGGATATCTCCGCCGGCTCAGGCAAAAACTCGGCGTCAACGTCGCGACGCTGATGGGCCACTGCGCCATAAGGCAATTCGTCATGGGCGAAGAGGCTTGTGAGCGCGAGGCGACGCCGGAGGAGATCGAGCAGATGAAGACGATCCTCCGCGAGGGAATGCGCTCGGGCGCGATCGGCTTCTCCACCAACCAGAATCCGGTCCACATGCGGGCGGACGGCAAGCCCATCGCCAGCCGGCTGGCGACCGATGCGGAGATACTCGAGCTGGCGGGTGTTTTAGGAGAGTTGAATCGTGGCGCGGTCCAGATCTCGCGCGGCACGCTCGGCGTTTCGATTCCGGCGGAGCTGGGAGTCGATTTCTTCCGGCGCATCGCCGAGACTTCCGGGAGGCCCGTCATCTGGCAAAGCATCGCCCACCGCTGGGACCAGCCCGACCTCTGGCGCCGGTTGCTCGAAATGGCCGAAAGCTCTTTGGCCACGGGCGCCCCGTCTTATCCGCTCTGCAATGCGCGCCTGTTCAACAATCGCTTCACGCTCAAAAATGCCCAGGTGTTCGACGACCTGCCCACCTGGAAAGGGATCATGTTCAGGAAAGAGGAAGAGCGGGCGGCGTTATTCCGCGATCTCAAAGTTCGCGAGAAGCTCCGCCACGAGGCGGTGGAAGAGAAACGGCCGTCGCGCTTTTCGCGCCGCTGGGATTTGGTCTATCTCATCAAGGCGGCGCTGCCGAAGAACAAGCGTCTCGAAGGAAAGAGCGTGCAGGAGATCGCGGGACTACAAAAAAAGGATGTGATCGACGCCTTTCTCGACCTCGCGCTGGAGGAAAGACTCGACACGATGTTTCAGACTTCGAGCAACAACGGCGACGAGAGCGCGGTGGCCGAGATCTTGCGGAGCCCGTATACGCTGGTCGGCCAGTCCGACGCCGGGGCGCACCTGATCTACGACGCCGGCTACGGCTATGCGACCCGCTTTCTCGGATATTGGATCAGAGAGCGCCGGGCGATGGGTCTCGAAGAGGGGGTGCGCAAGCTCACTTTCATGGTCGCCTCGATCTTCGGCCTCCACGACCGCGGGCTGATCCGGCCCGGGATGGCGGCGGACTTGGTCCTCTTCGATCCGGACACGGTGGCGGACTGCGAGCCCGAGATGGTGAACGATCTGCCCGGCGGGGAAAAGCGGCTGATCCAGAAAGCCAAAGGGATTCACACGACGCTGGTCAACGGCGAAATTTTGATTACGAACGGAGAACACACCGGAGCGTTGCCGGGACGGGTACTGGGGAGTTTCGATCGTGCGGGTTTGTAGGCGTGAGGGGTTAGGCGTAAGGCGTAAGGGGAAAGATGAGAAGAACTGAATCACAGCCGAGTGTCATGATTCTGCTGGCGCTTCTTATTCCGCTGTCGCCGCTGTCGGCGTCGGAGCATCAGGCGAAGGCGGAGGGGGAGGGAAAAGTCGTCTTCTACGCGACTATGAACAACGCCGACGTGAAGGCGCTCTCTGACGCATTCAAGCAAGCCTACCCTAAAATCGACGCGGAGTTTTACCGCTCCACCGACTCTTCGATGATGGAGCGGATCCTCACCGAAGCGCGGGCGGGGAGAAATCTTTGGGACGTGCTCTGCACCACGAGCTTTTACGGCCACGCACTGAAGAAGCGAGGCATGTTCGCGTCGTATGATTCTCCGGAGCGAAAATATTATCGCGAGGGCTACAAGGACCCGCAGGCCTCGTGGACGTCGCTCTACACGAACTACGCGGTCCTGGGCTATAACACCCGGCTGGTGGCCAAGGCGAATGTGCCGAACTCTCACGCCGATCTTCTCAAGCCCGAGTGGAAAGGGCAGCTCGGTATCGAGGGCAGGCCGTACGAGTGGTTTGTAACGGTGGTCCGGGCCATGGGCGAAGAGAAAGGGCTGAGCTTCATGCGCTCGCTGGCACAGCAACAGCCGCAACTCCGAACCGGCCGGACGCTGCTGGCCCAGTTGGTCGCTGCAGGGGAGTTTAAAGGCTCGCTGACCGCCTATTCACAAAACTTTGAGAATCTTATACCGAGCGGCGCGCCGGTCGAGTGGGTCGCGCTGGAGCCCGTGTTTGCGAACATCCATCCCACGGCTCTCTCGGCCAAGGCGCCCCATCCCAATGCCGGGCGGTTGTTCATCGACTTTCTCCTCTCGAAAAAAGGGCAAGAAGTGGTGCGCGCTCTCAGGCGGATTCCCGACCGCATCGACACGCTGCCCGATCCGCCCCGGCTGGTGGCCGGCATCAAACCGGCGTTTGCGCCGCCGGAGGTGTTCGACGACTTCGACCGCTACGTGAAACTGTTTCACGAAATCTTCAAATCCAGGTGAGTTTTCAGCCGTGCGCGTCGTTATTCACGGACTGACCAAAGAGTTTGTGACCGGCAAGGGAAAGGTCCGCGCCCTGGCCGGCGTCGACCTCGAGGTCAGGGACCAGGAGTTTTTCGGCATCATCGGTCCCACCGGCTGCGGCAAGACGACGCTGCTCAACATTGTCGCGGGGATGGATAAGCCGACCCGCGGCGGCGTCGAGTTCGTCGGCGAGAAGCGGACGCAGGCGCTGGTCTCGATGGTCTTCCAGGACGCCGCGCTCATGCCGTGGCGAACGGTGGGGCGCAACGTCCCGCTCGGCCCTGAGTTCCGCAAAGAATCCGTGCCGGCTTACAAGCGGATGACGCAATTTTTCCTTGAAATGGTCCGCATGCTCGATTTCAGCGGCGCTCATCCCCATGAACTTTCCGGCGGGATGAAGCAGAAGGTCGCGATCGCGCGCGCCCTGGCCAACGATCCTGAAGTCATTCTCATGGACGAGCCGTTCGCCAATCTCGACGCGCAGACGCGGCTGTTGCTGCGCGAGGAGCTGTTGCGCATCTGGGAGAAACATCGCAAGACGATCATCCTGGTGACGCACAACCTCGAAGAGGCGGTGATGCTCTGCGACCGGATTGCGGTGATGAGCGCCGCGCCGGGCGTGGTGAAGGCCGTCATCCCCGTGGACGTGCGCCGCCCGCGGACGTTTAAGAGCATGTCCGACCCGGACTTTATCCGATGTCTGGAGAAAATCTGGGATCTGTTGCGCCACGAAGTGGATCGGGCTATGACACAAAACCACCCTTCGGGCGTCGAGCAGGCGGCGCCCGAGCGGCGGAAAACTTTTTTTGACTGGTGATAAGAGTTTTTTGGGTTCTTTGCGTTTGTCGGGTCCATTGGGTTTATTGAGTTGGTTGGGTTTGTTGAGTTTAACCCAAGGAACCCAATTAACCCAAAGAACGCAACAAACTCAACGAACCCAACGAACTCAACAAACTTTTTGAACTGCCTAGTGGGAGATGAAAGAATGGCGGGCGCGAGAACACTGAAAGTGGCGATCGCGGGGCTCGGCGTCGGCAGCACGCAAATCATCCCCGCGATGGCCAATATGCCCGGCTTGAAGCTCGTCGCCGCGGCGGACTTTCGCAAAGACGCGCTTGAGACTTTCCGGCAAAAGTACGGCGGCCGGGGGTACGACAGCGTGGAAAAGCTCTGCGAGGACCCGGAGGTCGAGGCGGTCTGGGTCTCCACGCCTAATCAGTTTCACTGCGAGCACGCGGTCACGGCCGCCGAGCACGGCAAGCACGTCGTTGTGGAGAAGCCGATGGCGCTGTCCATCGAAGAGTGCGAGAAGATGGTCGCGGCAGCGGACCGAAATAAGGTCCAGCTGCTCTGCGGCCACACCCAGAGCTTCAATCCGGCGATTCGCGCCATGCGGCGGGTTATCCAATCAAGCGAGCTGGGCCGGCTCTGCGCGCTCAACACTTTCATGTACACCGACTGGATGCTGAGACCGAGAATGGCGCCGGAGCTCGATGTGAAGCTCGGCGGCGGCGTAGTCTATCGCCAGGGGCCGCACCAGATCGACACGATCCGCCTGCTCGGCGGCGGCTTGGTGAGGAGCGTGCGGGCGATGACCGGCCAGTGGATGGCGGAGCGGCCGGCGCCGGGATATTACGCCGCGTTTCTGGAGTTTGAGGACGGCACCCCGGCGACGGTGGTGTACAACGGCTACGGCTACTTCGATTCGTCGGAACTGACCGGAGGCATCGGCGAGCGGCACTACACGCCGGAAGAGCGGATAAACGTCAGGCGGGCGCTCAGAAACAGAACGCTCGACGAAGAGAAGGCCAAGGAGGCGATGCGCTTCGGCGGGAAAAAAGAGGGCGGGTTCGCGCACGATACCACGGCCCAGGCCGAGCGCGCACAGAGAGGCATTCAGGGAGGCGGCCATTTCTTCGGCGTTACGCTGGTTAGCTGCGAGAGAGGCGACATCCGCCAATCGCCCGAAGGGCTCTATGTTTATGGCGACGAAGGCCGGAAGGAAGTCCCCGTCACGGGACGCAGCGCTTCGAGATTTTCCGAGCTGGAAGAACTCTACGACGCCGTCGCGCAGGACCGGCCCGTTTTTCACGACGGGAAATGGGGGATGGCGACCCTGGAAGTCTGCCTGGCGATCATGCAATCCGCCCGCGAACGGCGCGAAATTCTGCTAACGCACCAGAGTCCGACAGCGGAATAAACGCGGGTCATCGTATCATCAACCGTTCGGCTTTGCTGGAATAGTTGATGAAGACGGTTTTCAGCTCGGTGAAGAAGTTGAGCCCCTCTTCGCTCATCTCGCGTTCGCCGACGCCGGTCGCCTTGGTGCCGCCGAAAGGCAACTGCGCCTCGCCGCCGACCGTCGGCTCGTTGACGTGAACCATACCGGTCTCGACCTCCTCGACGAAAGTCATAATCGAGTCGATGTTTTCGGTAAAGATCGAACTCGTGAGGCCGTATTCGACCGAATTGGCGATTCGAAGCGCCTCCTCCAGGTTCTTCGCCGTGCTTACGGAGAGGACCGGACCGAAGATCTCCTCGCGGAAGATCCGCATGTCGGGCGTGACGTTGTCGAAGATCGTCGGCTCGACAAAATAGCCGCCGCTCAAGCGCTCCGGCCGTTTTCCGCCCAGGACCAGGCGCGCCCCTTCCCGTTTGCCTAACTCGATGTAGTCGAGATCGGTTTTCCACTGCTTTTCGTCCACGGCCGGCCCCATATCGACGCTCTCATCCAAGCCGGCTCCGATTTTGATCTTTTTCGCCTGCTCGACGAGACGCTCGAGCAAAGCTTCCTTGACCGCCGGCATAGCGATCACGCGCGACGTCGCGGTGCAGCGCTGGCCGGTGGAGCCGAAGGCGCCGCCGTGGATCGCGACCGCCGCCTTGTCGAGGTCGGCGTCCGGCATTACGATCACGGCGTTTTTCCCGCCCATCTCGCAGGTCACCTTGGTGCCGCGCGCCGCCGCTTTGACGTAGAGGGCGCCGCCGACTTCATTCGAGCCGGTGAAGGAGACTGCGCGCACCGCGCGTGAGTTGACGATCGCTTCTCCGACCACCGAGCCCGAGCCGACGACCATGTTGAAGACGCCTGGCGGGAGTCCGGCCTCCTGATAGATCTCGGCTAGAAGCGAAGCCGTGGCGGGAGTCAGCTCGGCAGGCTTGAAGACCACGGTGTTGCCCGAGACGATGGCGGGCGCCGATTTCCAGACGGGGATCGCCCAGGGAAAATTCCACGGCGCGATGAGACCGACGACGCCAAGCGGCCGGCGTATCGTGTAGGTGAAGGTGTCGTGCGCCTCCGAGGGCAGAGTCTTGCCGTGCATGCGAAACCCTTCTCCCGCATAGAACTCCAGCAGCGAGATGCCCTTGACCACTTCGCCTTTGGCTTCTTTGAGAATCTTGCCCTCTTCGCGGGTCAGGGCGCGCGCAATTTCGTCGGCTCGCCGGCGCGCGATCTCCGCGGCGCGCCAGATGACGCGCCCGCGTTCCGGGCCCGGCGTCTTTTCCCAACTCCGGAAAGCGGCCTCTGCGCCGTCGATGGCGCGCTGGACGTCCTCGGCGGTCGCGGCGGGGAACTCCGCCAGCACATCCGTCGTATCGGCGGGGTTGATGTTGCGCACCAGCCGCTCAGACTTCGGGTGGTACCACTCGCCGTTAATGTATGAACCTGTGCGCATAAACGCCTCCATCATATCTCTGCAATGGATCTCGTCTTGATCTTCTTCCGCCGGGCCTGATCGAAAACATATCGCCCCACCGCCAGATCTTCGTCGGCGATGCCGTTGGATTGGAAAAGGATCTTTTTGGGACGGGGTGCCGGCGCGCCGTTCGCAACGATCCGCTCCAACGGCGCGATGTCTTCCCACCGAATGATTCCCTGATCGCAAGCCGCAATCAAGTCGCCGCTGTCGATCTTCGCCGTCGAGAGATCGTCGGTGACTATGAAGTCCATCCGGCGAATCAATTCGCCAGAGATTTCGTGCTTCACGGGCTGGTTCGCGCCCATGGAGATGACCAGGACTTCCTCTTTAAGCCGCCTGCCGTCGATCAGCGGGGCGCTCGCGTTCGTGGCGACGACGAGAATATCGGACTCGGCTTCGAGGTCGTCCAGCGAGGCGGACTCCTTGAAGCCGACGGAAACTCTTCCGCTCATCTCCTTGATGAACGCCCGGCTCTTCTTCGGATCGCGTCCCCAGACGAGAACCTGCCGGACCGGACAAGCATGAACGATCGCCTCGACCTGGAAAGTCGCCTGCCAGCCGGGGCCGATGAGGCCGAGCACGTCAGGCTTTGCCGGCGCGAGGTATTTCGCCGCGACGCCGCTCGCCGCGCCGGTGCGCAGGCTGCTCAGATAGGCGGCGTTTAAAATCGCCCGTATCTCTCCGGTGCGGCCATTGTAAAGGGTAATCGTGTTGGACGCGCCGGTGTACGCGCGAAGGCAAAGCAGGTCCGAACCTGCATGCCAGGACGCCATGATGTTGAGCTGCTTCTCGCTGCCCTTGAGTCTGCGCCGTGGAAGGGCGCGCATTTTTCCCGCGGCGCGGTCGCGGAACATCTCCTCGACGACCTTCACCGCACGCGGCATGTCGATCAGTTTGCGCGTCTCTTTCTCGCTTATGATGATGGCCATTCTGCCCTCGCTTCGTTCGCCTCCTCGCTCCACGAGGAATCTCAGATCTCAAATTTCATATCTCACACCCAGACCCTCATTAGCACAGGCTACCGTCGCTTGGAAAGCGAGCAGAGAGCGTGCATAATAGGTCGCGTCTCGGAAACAGGGCCGCGAACAGCGATCGCTTCTCAAGGAAAGGAGCCCGTATGCAAGAGAGAGTTCCACAGTGGGTTTACGTAGTGATCGGCGTCTTGCTTGTGGTCGTCGCCGTGCTGGCGACGAAGACCTTCACGCGGACCGATGGCGAGCGCCTTGCTACGGCGCCGATCCAAAGCGCCAGGGATCTGCCGGACAGGGATCGGCAGCCTCAGGCGCCGGACAGCGAAGTCGGGCAGTTGCGCAAAGAAGTTCAAGAGAGTGCCAATCGGGTCCGGCAATTGGAGATGCGGCTTGAAGAGACCAATCGCGCGCTCAGCGCTGCGCAGGAAAAACTCAAGACGGCGCAGCGGCCGGTCGAGCGGCCGGCGGGCGCCGCGCCGCCTCCCGCCCCGGCCAAAGAACAGCCGGCCGCCAGGAGCCCGGAGCCGTCGTCGCCCCCGTATTCGCGGCGCGCGGCCGAGCCGGGCCAATACGAAGTCATTCGCACCACCACGGTCTTCGACCGGCCATCGGCCTCCGGGCGCGACGTGGCGACCATTACCCGAGGAACGCGAGTCACGGTCGTAGGCTCTGAGGGCGATTGGCTCGAAGTCCGCTCAAAGCAGGGGAGGCCGCCGGGCTTTATCCGCCGTGACGACGCGATGTTTGTGGAAAGATCGAGCGAGAGCAGATAAGGTTGGAGGAGAAGCCGATGACCCCTTCGACTAAGCTCACGGTCATCCTGAGGAGGATCGAAGGATGAAAAAATCGAGGTTGTTGAGCGCGATGCTCGGACTTGTAGCCCTCGGCGGGGCTGCCGGCCATTCCGGACAGGCTTTGGCCCAGGATTTCAAAGCCATCCTCGCCAACCCGGAGCGTCCGGAGAACGAGAAGGCGCTGGATGCTATCCGCAAACCCGAAGAGATGCTCAAATTCTACGGCGTAAAGTCCGGAGACAAGGTAGCGGATCTGATGGCGAGCAGGGGGTACTACACGGCGATCCTCTCTCAGGTCGTCGGCGTCAAGGGAGCGGTCCATTCCGCCCACCCGACCTTTCGCGACGAGACGCGCGAGCGATTTAAAAATCCTCTCTACGCCAACGTGAAGCTGCTCGAAGGCGGCATGGGAACGGTCGCGCTGCCGGCTGACGGCTCGCTCGACTTCGTGCTCATCAACCTCGACTATCACGAGGTGGAGCCGGGCGACCGGGCGGCGATGAATAAGCGTATCCTCGCTGCGCTCAAGCCGGGCGGCGTATACGGCGTCGTGGACCACGCCGCTCAGAATGGCGCGGGCGACTCGGTCAGGAAAACCTTCCACCGGATAGAGAAGGCCCTCGCGGTCAAGGAGGTGACGGCCGCGGGATTCATCCTCGCGAAAGAAAGCGACCTGCTTCGCAACCCTGACGATCCGCGCACGGAGAGCGCCCTTAAAGAGCAACGCGGCAAGAGCGACCGGTTTGTGCTGCGGTTCGAGAAGTCTCGCTAGAGCATACCTCGCATGCATGAGCTGTTAGTGGGCGAACCAAACTTTTCTAGCAACCAACGCAGTTCCTGGTAGTAGTAACTTTGATCCGCCGAAGAACGCCACCAGCAGAGAAAACAGCCTTTGGAACGGCCATCCACAACCGGATTGGGGAGAGAGGCTCGGCCAGACCACGCTCGATTCAAGCTCCGCACCTTCTCTTCTCTCCGTCATCGTGATTTCCGCTATCTGTGGACCGGCATTGTCCTCATGAGCGCCGGGCAGTGGATCCAGCAGGTAACGCTCGGATGGCTCCTCTACGACCTGACCGGATCTTCGGTGCTCCTCGGCGCGCTGAACGGAGTGCGAGCGCTGCCGTTTTTGGTATGCAGCCCGATTGCCGGCGTCGCCGCCGACCGCTTAGATCGCCGCGGTCTCATGCTCAAGACGGAATATCTGCTGGTTGCGACAGCGCTGGGCATGGGAACGCTGGTGGCCTCGGAACTCGTGCAGGTGTGGCATCTTTTCGCGTTTGTTCTCGTCACCGGAGTTGCCTGGTCGTTTAACGAGCCGGTCCGCCAGAGCTTAGTCCCCAGCATGGTGCCTAAAGAAGAGCTGATGAACGCGGTGGCGCTCAACTCGGCGGGCTTTAACCTCAACAAAGTCATCGGCCCCGCCGTTGGAGGATTGCTCATCGCTGCCTTCGGGCCGGGCGGCAACTTCTTCGTGCAAGCCCTCGCCTACGCCGGCGTCGTCGCTTCGATCTACGCCATGCGCGTGCCTCCGACGCCGGTCCAAGCGCGCCAAACTTCCGCGCTCGCGAACCTCAAAGAGGGATTCTCCTATGTCTGGTCCACGCCGCTGGTGCTCGCGCTGATAGTGACCGACTTGGTGCCACGCGTTTTCGCGGTCCCCTATCAGGCCTTGATGCCGGTTTTTCAGAAGGACGTGCTGAGAGTGGGTCCGGAAGGCTTGGGCCTCCTGATGGCCGCGCCAGGAGTAGGCGCGGTTCTAGCGACGCTCCTGCTTGCCTCCCTCGCTTACAGGTTTCGGCGCAAAGGGCTCCTGATGCTCGGTGCGCTGACATTCCTGGGAGTTTTTCTGATCCTTTTCTCCCGAACTGACTCATTGCCGCTGGCTCTCATGGCGCTGGTAGGCGTGGGGGGATGCCAGATCATGTTTATGGCGACGACCAATACGATGGTGCAGCTGATCGTTCCTGACGAGCTGCGCGGTCGCGTGATGAGTCTCTATATGCTGGATCGCGGCTTCATGCCTGCCGGCTCTTTGCTTACCGGCGTGACCGCGCACTTTATCGGCGCCCCTGCCACGGTGAGCGCGATGGGGGTCATCGTCATCGTCCTGGCTCTTTGCGTGGCCTGGCGGATGCCTATCATCCGCAGGATCGAGACGTAGTCGCGTTGACTTACGAGGCGTAGAGCTTGTCGATGAAGCCGCTGTCGTCGATGACACGCAGGTAGTGGAGGTCCCAGGGTTCCATGGGGCCGATCGATTTCATCGCCGGGTCTTTTCCAACGTCGAGCGCGTACACATTCTCAATCGCGCTCGGCAGCGGATAGGGCTTTTTAGACAGCAGCCGCGCCCATTCCCGCTGAAGATGGGCGTAATATTCCTCTTCCTCCAAGCCGTAGCGGCGCGCCAGGTTGGCCTTTAGAATCCGCACGACTTCCTCCGGGCGGGTTTTGAAGAAATGAACCGCCTCGATGAAGCCTTTGAGGAAGCTGATGACGGTTTCTCTGTTGGCTTTGATGTAATCGGTCGTTACGCAAAGGGTCGTGTTGTGGATGACCGGACGGTCCGGCAGATCGACGATATGGAGCCCTTTCTTTTGTCCGTAAAGATCGAAGGGCATATCCACGAGCGCGGCGTCCGCGTCTCCGGAAAGGACGCGATCGACGAAGTCCAAATGTTTTCCCGAAGCGACTTCGGTCGCTTCGATATGAATCTCATCCGGCCGGAGGCCGCAGCTTTCCAATACCGCGCGCAAGTTACCGGCGACACACGGCGCCTTGGTGTGGCAGATAATCTTTTTGCCGCTGAGGTCCCGGAAGCCGGCGATCTTCGGCGGCGCAAGCAGCCGATCGTCCCAGTTGTTTTGCGCCTGCGCCAGATAGACCAGGCGCTTTTCGCCGCGCGCCCGCTCCCGGTAGGTCTCGTGGTGCAGGCCGCTCAAGAAGTCGATCTCCCCGGCCAGCGCGAGCTTCGCCCGGTGGGCCATCGTCGGCGCCTTGCGGCCGCCCACGATATCGAGCTCTAGCTCGTAGCCGTATTTTTCCATCACGCGCGATTCTTTAAAAACCGTGAGAAGCGGCAGGTGGGATGAGTCGCTGGCAAGTAATTCTAGCGTTCGAAGCAAGGTGTCCCCCTTATCACGCTCGTCCCTGAGGTGAATACATTTTTATTTCGATGACTCATAGCAGGAAGTTCGCTTTCACTCAATACCCAACTCTCTCTGGGCCTCTCTGAGCAGCGTCATGTCGCGGGCAATGGAAACCGGCAGGTTGATCTTTTTGGTTTCTTGCTGAATGAAGCCCCATTCGATGCTGAGGTCGTCGTCGGAGACAAAGCCGTTCGCGCTGAAGCCGACTTTGGAAAGATCGTAAGTTCGGGCCGCGTCCTGCTCGTTGATATTCGCTATCGCCATAATGATGCGCACCGTTTCATTGCGGTTGCTGCGGACGAACCGAAGGCCCTTCAACGCGGCGCGGAGCGCTTTCTTTACCATCTCCGGCTGGCTTTTTACCTTGCTTTCGTGCGTGCCGAGACCGGCGACGGGATGGACGACGATTTCCGCCGTGTTGCCGAGCAGCCGGTAGCCCTGCTTTTCCATCATCACGTTGGCCGGCGGAGGCATCAGGCTGCCCTGGGCGAGGTTCTGCTCCATAGTAGCCAGGCGCGCAGCGGTGCCGCCGACCGCGATTAGCTTATATTCTCCTTTTTTGAGTCCGAGGTGCTGGAGGTGCTTCTCCGTCAAGATTGCCTGCGTGTTGGCGAAGGCATTCACCGCGAAGGTTTTTCCCTTGAGATCGGCGGCTGTCTTGATTTCCGGGCGCACCATCAACGAGAAGAGCGGGCGGGTATTCAGCCCGGCCAGGAGCTTTAGCCCCAAGCCTTGTATCGCGCCGTTGAGAATCGGTGAGATGTTGAGGGAAAAATCGAGATTCCCCGTGGAGAGCGCCGGCGTCACGATATTTCCGCGCATCTGAACCAACTGGGGATCCAACCCCTCCGCCCGAAAGAAGCCTCTCTCAACCGCGACCTTGACCGGCAGCCACGTCATGCTCACGGCCGAGTAGGATAGAGTTACTCTCTTGAGTTCCTGAGCGGCCAAGCGTGTCGCCGTCAGCGCAACTGCGGCAGACAGCAGCGTCAGGATGAGGCCGGGCAACCAGGGGCGGCGATGGCTCACTTTTTCTCCCAGGGCTTTTCGATCGGCAGATCGACGCGGTCGCCCCATTCCTTCCATGAGCCCAAATAGTTGCGGACGTTCGGGAAGCCGAGCAGCCTGAGCGCCAGATAGGTGTGGGCCGCGCGGTAGCCTCCCTGGCAGTACGGAATAGCTTCTTTGTCCGGCGTCACACCCAGCTTGCGATACATCTCGCGTAGCTCGGCCTCCGGCTTGTACCGGCCCGTCGAGTCGAGATTGTTCGTCCATTCGAGATGAACCGCGCCGGGGATCGCGCCGCCGCGCGCGGCGCGGACCAGCCGTCCCATATATTCGTCAGCGCCGCGCGTATCGACGATGCGGACGCCTGGCTTGCCGAGGGACTTGAGCACGTCTTCGAACGTCGCCAGCAGCTCCCGGCGCTCGGCGGTCTTGAACTCCGTCGCCTTCGGCGGGGCCGCAACCGTCGTCACGGGGCAGCCCGCCTGCGTCCAGGCCAGGAAGCCGCCGTCGAGGACCGAGACTTTTTGGTGGCCGAAGTATTCAAGAAACCACAGGCCGCGCGCCGCCCGCATGCCGGAGTTCTCCTCGTAGAGGACTATTTCCTTGTCGAGATCGACGCCGCGCATCTCGAACAGATGGGCGATCATAGCAAGAAATGCCTTGAGCGGCGCCGGGCTGGTGTCGATCAGGCTTATGCCGAAGAGATCGAAATGCGCCGCGCCGGGGATATGGCCTTGGGCGAATAACTCGGCCGGGCGCGTGTCGATCACGCGCAGGTTGGGCTGGCCGAGCTTGTTCGCCAGCTCCTGAGGGGTTGTGAGCAAACCTTGACCGGTGTATTCTCTCGTTTCCATAGTGAGCTTTTATAACACCATGAAGAGATTGTCTCAAATCGTCCGGTCGCGATCGCCGGCCCTCGTCGCTCTGGCGGCGCTGTTGCTTCTCGCCTCATCCTTCAGCTATCAAGCCGCTTCACCGAAAAAAAAGCTCGTCTTCCCGCAGGATCACTTTTCCCACCCGGACTTTAAGACCGAGTGGTGGTACTACACGGGCCACTTCGAGACGGAATCCGGCAAGAGCTACGGCTATCAGGTGACTTTTTTTCGTTTCGGCCTGCGCGACCGGCAACCGCAAAAAGGCGAGCCGCTCTTCACCGACCTGCACATGGCTCATTTCGCGCTCTCGGACAAGCAGGGCAAAAAGTTTGTTTTCTGGGAGCGGGCCAACCGCGGCTATCGCGACCAGGCCGGCGCGGCGACGGACCGCTATCTCGTCTGGAACGAAGACTGGAAAGTGGAAGCTCAAGGACAGAATCACGTCATCCAGGTGAGACATCAGGACGTGGCCTTGAGGCTGAATCTTACCCCGGTCAAGCGCCCGGCGTTGCATGGCAACGGGGGGTACAGTCAAAAAGGAGAGGGCGAAGGCAGGGCCGCTCATTATTATTCCTTCACGCGCCTCAAGACGGAGGGCGAGTTCGAGATCGGCGGAAAGACGGAGCGAATCCGGGGACAGAGTTGGATGGATCATGAATTCGGCAGCAACCAGCTGGCGGAAGATCAGGTCGGCTGGGATTGGTTCAGCATCCAGCTCGATAACAATGTCGAGCTGATGCTCTATCTCATCCGGCGCAAGGACGGCTCCGTCGACCCCCGTTCGAGCGGCACGCTGATCTATGAAACCGGCTCAACTTCGCCTCTCAGGTTCCGCTACTTCCAGGTCGAGGTGCTGGACAGATGGACGAGTCCCAAGAGCGGCGGCAACTACCCGATGAAATGGCGCGTGACCTCCCCGAGCGAAGGGATCGACTTGGAGATCACTCCCGTTTTCCCGGAGCAGGAGCTCGACACGCGCCGGAGTACCAAAGTGACTTACTGGGAAGGGGCGGCGCAGGTGCGCGGCGTGTTTCAGGACGAGCGGGTGAAGGGCGTGGGCTACGTCGAGATGACGGGGTATGTGGGGAAGATGAAGATGTAGGCGGCATTTATGGCGAAGAGCGTCCGTATTGATCGTCAGTTGGAATCCTGCCGCCAGCAGATCGCGAAAGTCTCGGGACTCACGAAATCTAAGGTGATCCAGAACGCGATGGCGAAAAGGTGTGATCAGATGCCGAAACCTTCGCTCGCTGACAGTCTGGCCCCGTTCATTGGCCGGGTAAAAAGCGCGGGCGGTCGTGCCCGGCATACCGGCACAGCTTTTCGACAGGCCTTGGGCAAGAAGAAGACGTCATGATCCTCGCCGACGCCGGGCCCTTGCTAGCCCTCGTTTATGGAGGCCGGCCCGGCCACGATGCTTTGGTCACATGCCTCGCTGGTCTGCCTGGCTGAGGAACGGGGTATCCGGGACATCTTCACGCTCGATCGACAAGACTTTAGCACCTACCGTATCCACGGCCGTCAAAACTTTCGCCTCTGGCCGGCCAAGTAGCGCTCAGGCAAAGAAGGAAATTCACTGAGGATGACGGGGTATGTGGGGAAGATGAAGATGTAAAACGCTATTGACTAAGGCTATGGGCTTGCATAAAACCAGCGGCAATACGGTCTGTTTAACGTGCCTCGATGACGGAGACGGAGAAAAGGCTGATTGCCGACTGCTGCAACAGAGACAAGGCCGCCTGGGATGCCTTCGTCCTGCAATACTCGTCTTGTCAGCTTCACCGTGCAATATGAGACATTCTGGAAGGGGAAGTGGTTGCCCGTGGCACGCTACGACTCGGCGCATGGATTTGCCCATCGAGATCTGTATGACATACGGGGGAGAGCTATTAAGACTCCGCTCTTTATACGGAATTACAACCAAGCCCTCACCTTCGCAGAGTTGGATCTGAAAGCTAACTGGCGAATCTACCGTGAGCGGTTTCTACGGGGAGTAGGCGAATGAAGCAAAACAAACTGATAGAGAAAAATTTGGAGCTAAGTTTCGAGTTTTCCCGCTATCTCATGGCTCACCCTGAGGTGGAAAGACAAATTCCACGGGGGGCGCAGGTGGTTATGCTTCCCGAGTACGACGAGGGGTTAAAGCGGTTCAACTTGAGAAATTCTAAGCGTCATCGAGACAAGGGGCAACCCGTCGTATATGTGCGTATTAAAAAGCTAGCCTCAGATCGCCCCTCCCGCCTGATTGGAACAAAGGTTGAACGAGTAGCCTAAGAACCCTTCAGCCCTGTGGGCTTTAGCCCCACTGTTCCCGCTTCCATTTCCATCTCTCACCCCTATTTCTGGGCGCCGTCTATCCTGGTGGGGGATGGGAAATAGGAGCAGGTTCCTTGACTTATTGGTCCGTTCGTAAACAATAGCAGGTCAGTGGTCGAGAAAGCCTATGTGCAGATGGTCACTAGCCGGGATCGTATCCGGGTTCGGTTCAAAAGGACCGAGGCAAAATCGCGGAGTTTGTTGTTCAATATGAAATGCTTGTAAAGGGTAAGTGGGCGGCGGTTGTTCGCTATGACACAGCGCATGGACAGCCCCACACCGACGTCATCAGCCCGGACGGCACAAAGGAAAAGAGGCTGCTGCACTTTCCAAATTTTAGCGACGCCTTCTCTTATGCTCAAGAAGATGTGAAGGCCAACTGGGAACGGCACCGAGAGAGGTATTTTCTGGAGGGAAAAAAGTGAACAAGACGGGCTTTGCCTATAAGAATATCGTGCTGAACACCGAATTTAACAAGTATCTTGTCGAACATCCTGAGGTGGCGGACAAAATTCCGGACAACGCTCTAGTGGTCCTTTTGCCGGAGAATGATCCCGGCCTATGCCGCAAGAATCTCGCTCTAGCCCGACACCATCGAGAAAAGGGCCAGGCCGTTGTCCATGTACGAATCAAGAAATTGGCTTCTCCTCCAAAGTCGCGTTTGGTCCAGCCACGACTAAAAATCGCTCTCTAGAGTTGCCGTTGAAACTGAGCGGCGGTCGGAAGCACTTTCCCGGCAAGAAGCTTCTGCGTAGCTATGGGATCTTAACTGTTCTCCCTCCTTGATTTACCCTCCGAAAACGCCCACAATTTCTCCCATGAGTTTTACGGCGAAGATCAAAGGGACGATCGCCAAATGCCAGATGTTCTCTCGCGGC
>Ga0156192_1094_pt1 | contig 55265 bp, 50 predicted proteins | sample RifCSPlowO2_12_FD_107845 | JGI IMG/M metagenome (GOLD analysis project Ga0156192, IMG submission 107845) | Deltaproteobacteria bacterium RIFCSPLOWO2_12_FULL_60_19
AAGATAAGCGCCCGTCGAGCGAGACGCCGCTCCATCTCGCCGTCTATCACGGGACCGACGCCAAGGCGGTCATTCATGCCCATCCGCCGATGGCGCTCACCTTCTCGCTTTCGCATGAGAGCTTTGTCCCGCTGAGCTTCGAGGAAAAATATACCATCGGCGAGGTCCCGATCGTGCCCCAGGAGACGCCGACCGTCACCGAGACCGGAAAAGTCGTGGAGGAGTTGAGGCTGCGCCCGATCGTTATTCTCCGTGGGCACGGCACCGTTGCTTACGGCAAGGATTTGCAAGACGCCTTTCTGCTGACCGACCTGCTGGAAGAGGCCGTGCACTGCAAGCTGATTCGCGACACGGGCGGAGCGCCGTCGGGGCCGGAGGAAAAGCAAGCTGCGAAGCCGCGGCAAAAAGCGGCGCCGCAAAAAGGCGAAAGCTATCCGCTGTTTTCGCGCGAGCACATGGAAGCTTTGACCGCGAGCGCCAACGGCGACGCCGAGTTTCAACAGCGGGCAAGCGAAACGAATCTCACCACGACGCTCACGCTCAGGATGGCGGAGGGGACGACGCCCTGGACCGTCCGCTTCGAAAACGGCCGGATCGCCGGCCTGGAGGCCGCCGACGGCGGCGACTTCGCCATCAGCGGAGCGCGGGAGTGGTGGGAGGCGGTCTTTCGCGGCCGCATTGATCCGTTTCTGGCGACCCAGCAAGGCAAGCTTAAGCTCGAGCGCGGCGAGTTGTGGCAGCTTTCCAAGTGGTTCAAACCTTTCCAGCGGGCATTTGCGCTATGGCAAACAATACCAATCCAGTAGGGTTCTTTGCCGCGGAGGTTCTCGACCGGACCGCGGGAAACCAGCCGCAGAAAACCGCGATCGTCGCCAAGGAAGAAGAGCTGACGTTTGCGGCGTTGAACCAACGGGTTCACGCCCTGGCGGGCCACCTGCAGATGGAAGGCATTCGTCAAGGTGATCGGGTCGGCGTGCTCCTGCCGAACTCCACCGCGATTCCACTCAGCTACTACGCCACGCAAAAGATCGGCGCCGTGACCGTCATTCTCGACGCGCGCTTGAAGGGCAAAGAGCTCCAGGGCGTTTTGCAGGACGCCGATTTGAAGCTGTTCGTCGTGCACCAGCAGCTCTATCCCGAAGTCGAAGAAATCTTCAAAGCGATGGGGCCGATTCCCGTCTGGATCGCCGGCGGCGCGGGCGAGCGCAGCTTCGAGAAACGTTTCGCCCCGCCCGGACGCGACGCGACGTTGCCGCGTTTGAACGACGACGACGACGCGTTGATCCTTTACACCTCGGGAACCACGGGCGAGCCTAAGGGCGTGGTGCTGAGTTACCGCAATCTCGCTCAGTATCCGATGGTCATGGGCGAAATGAATATAACGGCCTCGTCGACGATCCGCGGCTGCATTCTGCCGATGTCGCACATCGTCGGTCCGGTGGTGTGCAACGAGCTGGCGGAAAAGGGCTACACGCTGGTGATCTTCGATCAGATCAACCCGATCGCGCTTTTGGAGGGCATTCAGAAATACCGGGTGAATGTTTTCGAAAGCGTGCCGATCGTATTTCAGCTCCTGCTCGGAGTGAAAAACCTCGCCGCCTACGACACCACGAGCATGAAGATCGCGGCGATGATGGGCACGACCATCCCCTTGCCGCTGCTGCGCGCCTTTCAAGCGGCGCAACCGCATATCAAAGTGATCCAGGGTTACGGGCTGACGGAAACTTCGCCGATGATCACGCTGGTTGAGCCGGATCGAGCCGAAACCAAAGTCGGAAGCATCGGGCGGGCGGTCCCCGGAGTCGAAGTGAGGATCGTCGGCGAGGACGACCGGGAGGTTCTCGGCGGCGAAGCCGGCGAGATCGTCACGCGCGGGCCGCATGTGATGAAGGGATACTTCCGCCGGCCCGACGCGACCGCGGAGCGCATCCGCGGCGGCTGGCTTTACACCGGCGACATCGGCCGCAAAGACGCCGACGGCTACTACTACCACCTCGGGCGGAAGGACGACATGATCATCACCGGCGGGCTTAACGTCTATCCGGCGGAAGTGGAAAATCTCATCTACAACTATCCGGGCGTGCAGGAAACGATCGTCTTCGCTATCCCCGACCCCAAGCGGGGCCATGTCATCGGCGCCGCGGTCGTCATCCGTCCGGGAGCCAGCGTCGTCGAAAAAGAATTGCTGGGCTTTTTAAGGTCGAACCTCCAGGGTTTCAAAGTGCCGCAGCGGATCGTCATCCGCGAAGCTCTGCCGCGTACCGCGACGGGCAAGACGATCCGCGACGCAGCGACGCTGCTCTCAACACCGTGAGACGGACAAAGAAAAAGACTTTGACGGAAGGCGAGAAAATTCTCGACCGCGTCAAGCGCGTCGGAATGATCATTCTCGGCGTTTCGGAGAACCGCAACTGGATCGAGTTGCTCTACGAGGGCGATCTCGCGCACGCCAAGAGGATAGAGCTGCCCGGCGCCTCCCAAATCCTGGTCGAGGAGATTCCCCACAAAACGACGGTTTACGAACACCCGCGCACGATGATCTATCTTGACGGCCCCTGTGACATCGAGATTTGCCGGGAGGGGAACCAGATCGTCGTGAGAGGACAGAAGGTAGAGCCGGCGGCCTAGACTGCAGGCTCGGTAAATTTCGCCAGCGCCGGCGAGAACTCGAACTGCAGTGTCGCTTTTTCTCCGCCGCGGTTTTTCACGATGTGGAGCGTCACCGCTCGCTTGGGTTCGGTAAACTGCCTGGTCCGCTCCGCGTCCTTTTCCATGACCATGATCGTGGTCGCGCCGGCCACTCTCTCCGCCCATCCCGCCGGCTGGATTTTAGCCGAAGCCGAAGCCGTGAGAGCCGGCCAGGTCGCAAGCAGCGGAATGTCGAGTCTCATGGCCAGCTCTTCGAGCCGCTCGGCGACGAGCGGAAGACGGGCTTCGACGGAAAAACCGCGCTCTCCGAGTCGTTGAGCGTCATCGATGACAACGCACGCGCGGGCAGACCCTTTGATTGATACGACGGCCCGGGTGCGGTCCTCGATGTCGCGCAGAGTTGTGCGATGGTCGCACTCGAACAGATAAAGCAGATCGAGCCAGCCCTTCGCGTCTTCCGCCACCCGGTTGAGCTTCTCCCAGCTTGCGGGCATCTCTTCGGCCTCGGCCATTTGCCGCTTAGGCGCCCCGTATGAGTGGAACAGATATCCCGCCCCGCGGCGAATCTCTCGCGTCTCAAGCCCGCTCAAGCGCGCCAGCGTTCGCATTCTCAGATCGTCGCTCTTTTCGGAAGACGCAAAGAAGAGGCCGGGCACCGAGTTTTGCTGCGCGATTTGATCTAGAAGTTGTCCGGCGAATGCCGTCTTGCCGCAGCCCGGCGGGCCGATGAGCAGAGTGAGGCCCGGAAGCAGTCCGTTCAAAACGGCGCTGAGCTTAGGAAACCCGGTCTCCCATCCGGCGATCTCTTTGACCTCCTGCACACTTTGCAGGCGAGCGAGAAAAGAACCCAGCTCCTCACCCTCGGAGATCGGGCGTTTCTTGTCGGCCATCGCAGAGGAGATTACTGATTTTGCGCGAACGAGGCAAGGCGGGGTTGGCTCGTCGTAGTTTTTCGACCGGCTCAACGCGAAGGGTGAGGCGCATGGTTTGTCCGCGGCGCCTCCGCCCTGTGGTTCGACCCATGACTCACAAGCGGAACTTTTCGTTCCACAGCGCTCTCACCCGATCGAAATCCTCGCGGGCCAATCTTCCGATACGGAGTCTGAGGAGGGGCTTTTCCACCGTAACCAGGCGCGACAGCCGGATGGTAGACGGTTTTTCCAGACCGGCTTCCTGCCAGTTGGCCACCGGCAGGTCGAGAAAGCCGCGATGGGGAACAGAGGTGATTCGACAGACTAGGCAATCAGGACCAAGGTCCATCAAAACGAGAACAGGTCTGGCCTTGGCCGCTTGCCCGGAGGTGAAGGGGAAAACGCAGACATACACTTCGCCGAGCTCAACGGTACTTGTCATAGACTGCGTCTTCGTCTGAATCATCACTCAGAAACTGCTCATAGCTCGCCTTGCGCCATGCGGTGTCCTCGGGGTCCATGTTCACAAAGACCACAATGGTCGCCTTTCCCTTTGACGGCAAGGCTGTGGCAATTTCCGGAGGTATGCTCAGAGTGTGACCGCCAGTCAGTTCTGTTTCAAATTCTATCGTTTTAGTCATGATTTCATCGTACCCGGCGAGGATAACGCTGTCAATACGGTGATTCTTTAGTCGAACGCGGCGGCGGGTGAACCGCCGGACCCGAAGCGCGCTTGCGCGCTGAGAGAACGACCGGCTTCACCGGGAGCGCGCGAATTTGCTGTAGGACATCCTCCCAAGGAATGCCCTCAGGCCCTGAGCGTTAGAGGTCAGCCAATCGCCGGTCCAATTCATCTCGTTGCCGATCGGTTGAGCGGCAAAGCCTCCGGCGACTCACTGACCCATTCGACTAAGCTCACCCATCGACGGGCTCAGGGTGACCCTGAGTTTATCCCCATCTGACAACAGGGTCGGCACTCTCAATTCGCAAGTTACGAGGCTCTGTATGGGTTCCCGGCTGGTACGGCCTGTGAGTTTGCGATCCTCCGCTCTGCGTGCCCTTTCTCTTACCTCCTTCCCTTTGTACTGGAGTTTTCTCGATCCGCTTAGCCTTGAGAGTCGCCTCTCAAAACCGGATCTTCGCTAACGGGGTGAACCGATAATTCCCCGCACCGGACTTCAACCGGTTAGTTGCTCCGCTTCCGCGGCGCACTGTCAGACTTGCCTAACTTGAATGAGGCTACCTGTTTTATTTCTCTAATTGCTCTCAGGGATTTTTATTGCGGAACGACGACGCCCCAGAGCTCTTTGAGAAAGCCACTCTTATCCAGATTCTCGGCGAAGCTGTTGTCGATAATCTCCGACGCCTTTTTCTTGACGTTCGTGCCCTGCTCGCGCGCGACCTCAAGGCCTCTCCGGAATTGACGCCCCGGTGCGGATCGAGTAATGATCGCGCGGGAAGGAGAACGCCATGGCTCAAATCAAGCACATCGCTATACGGACGGCGGATCCGGAGAAAACCGCGGCCTTTTATCAGGAAGCCTTCGGCCTAAAGAAGGTCGGGTTGGGACGAAACGGTATTTATCTGTCGGACGGCCACATCAATCTCGCGATCCTGAAAGGCGGCGGCAAGCTCGGGATCGAACATTTGGGTTTTCAGGTGGAAGACGTGGACGGCGCGCTCGATAAGGTCAATCGGCTGGGCGGAAAGTCTCTGACGGAGCGAGTCAACGTCACGCCAACGGATGCGTCCAATCCGCAGTCTTATTACGAGATCAAGTGCCTCGGTCCCGATGAGCAGATCATTGACGTGTCAGGCTCAGGCTGGGTCGGCACGGACTAGCCAAGCCTCGATCAACCGCCGTGGGCGAAAGCGCCTATATCGGTGAATCTTGCTTGGGAGATGCCCCCGAGGATGAGGCTGCCCTGCGCGTCTTGAGCTGCCTGCGCAACGCTCTTTGACGCGCCATCCGCGGCTCTCTTCCGTCGCGGTAAAAGCCGAGCCAGTTCCACTGATCCGGATAGCGTCTGACCGCGGCTTCCAGGTGTTGCGTAAACAGCGCGGTGTTGGCGGCCACGTTTTGCTCCCGGTCGCCGCGATCGATAAGCTCGATGCGGGGCCCGATGCGGAGCGTGAGACGCCCTCGGTCGTCGCGCGTCGCGAACATCGGCAGGGTTGCGGCGCCGGTTCTGAGCGCGAGCGTCGCCGGCCCGCGCGGCACGGGAGAGCGGCGGCCGAAAAAATCCACTTCGATACCCTCGGACTTAAACTCGTCGGCGACGACCAGAACGATGCCGTTGGCCCGAATCGCTTTCAAAATTCCCCGCACGGCTTCACTCCGGGGCTTGGCGGAGATCGTCTTGATTCCGAGCTGAGCTCTATAATCGTCGATCAGCCGGGCGAAGCGCCGGTCTCCTGGGTGCTTCACCACGACGCTGAAGGAATAACCCGCCGCGGCGAGCCGGGCGCCGATCATGGTAAAATTTCCGAGATGGGCGCTGAGCGCGATGACCCCCTTGCCGGCGGCGAGCGCCCGTTGCAAGTGCTCCTCTCCCTCGAGCGCGACGCGGGAGACGATTTCGGCCTTGGAGGCATGCATCATCCAAAGGGTTTCCAAAAGCCCCTTGGAGAAATTCGTCCAAATCCTTCGGACCAAAGCCTGCCGCTGCTCAGGGAAAGGAAACTCGCCGGCCATCGCCACCGCGATATTCTCTTCCATCCGGATACGGTATTTCCGCAGCAGGACGAAGGTCGTTTTTTCGGCAGCCGCGGTAAAAAGGTTCACCAGGCTCGGAGAAGTCCGCGGCAGTACACGCACAAAACCTCTCAGGCAGTATTCCCCCACGCGGTAGCGCAACCATTGAAGCGCCGCCTGCGCGAGCCTTCGGGAAAGGCGTAAAAGCCTCCTCGGGCGAAAGCGCCTTTTCCGTTTTTTTTTCTTGGCCATCGAAACCGCTCGAAATTTTTATACACTCTTTCCGGCCGGCACGGCAAGCGAACTGGAAAAATAAAAAGGCGGTGGCCCCAACGGCCCACCGCCCCCGCATCGAACGCGACGCCGAAGAGCTAACGACTCGCCGCTTTGAGCAACCGCTGGCCGGTTTCGCTTGGCGACGCAACCGGGCTATGCTCTTTAATCTCCCTCGGCGCCAGACGATAGACCTTGGCCTGGGGCCGCGCCTGAAGCTTGGCCGCTTTCCACCGCATCAACCCATCGCGGACATACTGCGGGTTAAAGCCCAACATCTCGCAGATGTTCTCAAAGGAAAAAAGCCAGTCGGCGTTTTCCTCCTCGATCCATTCCGCCGCGTCGCGGAACAGCGTCTTCCCCTTGCCGTCGCGCGCGTGGATATACTTTTGGAAGCATGCGATCGCGTCCTCCAGGACGGCGAGCATCAAGCGCTTCTCCGGCTCCAGATGCGTCTTGCGACGAAAAGTATCCAGATATTGATCCGGGAGCAGCGTGTCCGTCTGAAACAACGACGACACTTTTTCTTCCACGCTCAGACCCTTTTCCTGCATCATAAAAACTACCTCCCTATCGGGTGCGGCCTGCATGCGGGTTAGACGGCCCGCGACGTTTTTGTCTTCATGCCGCACTCGAAAGAGAGGTCGATCCCAACCCCTGTTGCCAGGGGCTCCTCTGGAGATCCGCCAGCGTCGTGTGGGCCAACACATCCACCACCCGACGCTGGATCTCGTGCCAGACCCCGACCATGGCGCACCGGGGCAAGTGATTACAATTCATCTCCTGGGCCATGCAAAGATTGACCGCCACCGGCCCCTCCAGCGCTTCGACGATATCCTGAAAGGAAATCTCTCCGGGAGCGCGCGTCAGGGTATAGCCGCCGTCGGGACCGCGCTTGGACTTAACCAGCCCGCTATGAATCAAATCCTGAATGATCTTTTCCAAAAACTTGCGCGGCACGCCTTGACGCTCGGCAATCTCCGCCAGGGAGCAGTTGCGCTCGCGGTCCTGCGCCGCCAGATAGATCGCAGCGCGCAGCCCGTAATCCACTCGCCTGGGGATCTGCATCACGCCCATCGCTTTTACCTCCTGGCCCCGATCGAGCCCGCTGCTTGATAAGTCTCGCCTCGGTTCGCCGGCTGCCGCCCGAGCTTGCCGAGGGCTGAAAGACTTTGCAGCCGCTGAACGACTTTGGGCACGGTCTCGCTCACCCGTCGCACTTCTTCGTCGCTGTTGTAGCGGCTGAGGCTGAACCTGACTGCGCCCTGAAGCCAATCCGGCTCCACTCCCATCGCGCGCAGCACGTGCGACGGCTCCACCGAGCCGGCGGTGCAGGCCGATCCGGTCGAAGCGCAAATGCCGTCCTGGTCCAACAGCACGAGAATCGCTTCGCCCTCAAGATACTTAAAACTCACGTTGAGAGTGTTCGGCAGGCGTTTTGCTCGATGGCCGTTGACGCGACTGTCCGGGACGAGCTCGAGCAGCGACCGTTCCAACTCATCCCTCAGCGCGCCGACCCGCTGTTCGTCTTGGCCCATAGTTTTGAGCGCCAACTCAGCGGCCTTGCCCATCCCGACGATGCCCGCGCTGTTCTCCGTCCCCGCCCTGCGGTTCAACTCCTGATGGCCGCCGATCATAAACGGGCGGAAGGTCAGTCCTCTTCTCGCATAGAGGGCGCCGATTCCCTTGGGGCCGTGAAATTTATGAGCCGAGATCGTGAGCAGATCAACCGGGCTGTTCTTGAGCGACAGAGAAATTTTTCCCGCCGCCTGCACCGCATCGACGTGAAACGGGATTCCCTTCGCTTTGACGATCTCGCCGACGGTATCGATCGGAAAGATCGCGCCCGTCTCGTTGTTCGCGTACATGACAGAAACCAGCGCCGTGTCGTCGGTCAACGACGCCCGAAGCTCGTCCAGATCGAGCATCCCGTCGCCGTCCACGCCCAGCCAGGTTACGCGATATCCCTTCTTCTCCAGATGCTGGCAGAGGCCTAGCACCGCCGGGTGCTCGACCTGCGTGGTCACGATGTGGCGCTTCTCCGGCCGCGACTCAAGGACGCCGCGAATCGCCGCGTTATCGCCCTCGGTGCCGCAGCTCGTAAAGATGATCTCGATCGGATCGGCGGCGCCGATGAGCGACGCCACCTGCTCTCTGGCCTCCTGGATCTTCCGCGCCACCTGGCTGCCGAAGCGGTGGATGCTCGACGGGTTGCCGTATTGCTCCGCGAGATAGGGCTGCATGGCGGCGAGCGCTTCCGGCGCCAGCCGTGTCGTGGCGTTATTGTCGAAGTAAACCAACGAGTCCATCCTATCTTCTCATCGACCTGAACGGCTCAAACGATCTAAACCGGTTAGACACCTAAAACGTTCCAATGGTTCCAACCCTTACCCGACGCTCCCCTCCAGACTCACGCCCAGCAGCTTCTGAGCTTCCACGGCAAATTCCATCGGCAGCTCGCGGAAGACCTGTTTGCAGAAGCCGCTCACGATCAACGTCACGGCGTCCTCGGCGGAGATCCCGCGCTGCCTGCAGTAAAAGAGCTGATCCTCGCTGATCTTCGAGGTCGAGGCCTCATGCTCCACCTGGGAGGCGTTGTTCATCACCTCTAGGTACGGGAACGTGTGCGCGCCGCACTTGTCGCCTAGCAAGAGTGAATCGCACTGCGAGTAGTTCCGCGCGCCGGTCGCTCCCTTCATGATCTTGACCAGCCCCCGGTAGCTGTTCTGCCCGTGGCCGGCGGAGATGCCCTTCGAGATGATCGTGCTCTTGGTGTTCTTGCCGACATGAATCATCTTCGTGCCGGTGTCCGCCTGCTGGTAGTTGTTGGTCAGCGCCACCGAGTAGAATTCCCCGACCGAGTTGTCGCCCTGCAGGATGCAGCTCGGATATTTCCAGGTGATCGCCGATCCGGTCTCGACCTGGGTCCACGAAATCTTGGAATTCCGCCCCATGCACTTGCCGCGCTTGGTGACGAAGTTGTAGATGCCGCCCTTGCCCTCTTTGTCTCCCGGATACCAGTTCTGCACCGTCGAGTACTTGATCTGCGCGTCGTCGTGCGCGATCAACTCCACCACGGCGGCGTGGAGCTGGTTCTTATCCCGCATCGGCGCGGTGCAGCCCTCCAGGTAGCTCACGTAGCTGCCCGCGTCCGCCACGATCAGCGTGCGCTCGAACTGCCCGGTCTCGGCGGCGTTGATGCGAAAATAGGTCGAAAGCTCCATCGGGCAGCGCACGCCCTTGGGGATGTAGCAAAACGAGCCGTCGCTGAAGACCGCGGAATTGAGCGCGGCGAAGAAATTGTCGGCGTACGGCACGACGGAGCCGAGATACTTTTTCACCAGCTCCGGATGCTCGTGCACGGCTTCGGAGAAAGAGCCAAAAACAATCCCGAGTTCGCCGAGCTTTTTCTTGAAGGTTGTCGCGACCGATACGCTGTCGAACACGGCATCCACGGCGACGCCGGCGAGCTGCTCCTGCTCGCGCAGCGGGACGCCCAGCTTCGCATACATCGCCAGGAGTTCCGGATCCACCTCTTCGAGGCTCTTCGGCCGGTCAGACTGGGACTTCGGCGCCGCGTAGTAACTGATCGCCTGGTAATCGATGGGCGGATAATGGACATTCGCCCATTTGGGTTCAGCCTCCGCCTTTTCGAGTTTTACCCAGTGGCGGTAGGCTTTAAGACGCCATTCGAGCAGCCACTCAGGCTCGTTCTTCTTGGCCGAGATGAGCCGGACGACATCCTCGTTCAGACCCGGGGGCACGGACTCCGTTTCCACCTCGGTCACGAAGCCGTATTTGTATTCCCGGTTGGCCAGAATTTCTGCCGTGTTTTCCGTCTTACTCATCGACTACCCTTTCTTCCTTTTGCGCCCGTCCGTTCCCTGCTCCAACTCTCCCCTAGACCGTAAACGATGTGCCGCAGCCGCAAGCGTGCTTCACGTTCGGATTTTGGAAGACAAATGCCGACTGGAGCAGCTCTTCTTTGTAATCCAGCTCGGTGCCGTTCAGGTAGAGCAGACTCTTCATATCGACCAAAACCCTCGCGCCGTCGCGCTCGATAACCTTGTCCCCAGGCCGCTGGGTATCCAAATCCATCTTATATTGGAGGCCGGAACAGCCTCCTCCCACGACCTTAAGCCGCAACCCTTGGCCCTCTTTGTTTTCAACCGCCATGAGCTGTTTAATTTTCGCCGCGGCTCTTTCAGTAATGCTCACCATTTTCGAAACCTCCGTTACTCTTCGAGAGCTAAGAAATGTGCTCCGCTTTGAGCGCCCTCTCGGCGCCTTGACGCCCCTCTCTTCGTCGCGCTTCGTAAAGCGGCGAGAGAGAGCGCAGCCGTGTAATCTCCTGGACCAATCGATCCACGACGTAATCTATCTCCTCCGCGCCGTTGAATCGCCCGAGACCGAAGCGAATCGAGGAGTGAACCAGATTGTCCTCCATCCCAAGGGCTCGGAGCACGTGCGACGGCTCAAGGCTCGCGGAAGTGCAGGCCGAGCCGGAGGAGAGCGCAATGTCTTTGAGCGCCATGAGCAGCGACTCTCCTTCAACATAGGCGAAGCTTATGTTCAGGTTGCCGGGGAGACGCTCGGTCGGATGGCCGTTCACAGAGACCTCATCGAGGCGGCTCAAGAGGCCGTCCTTCAGTCTCTCCCTTAACTCGGCCATGCGCTGGGCCTCGCCGGACATCTCCCGGCACGCGATCTCGCACGCCTTGCCGAAGCCGACAATCCCCGGCACATTCAGCGTGCCGGAGCGTAGCCCCCGCTCGTGGCCGCCGCCGTCGATCATCGGACTCAGTCGGACTTTCGGATTCTTCGCCCGAACGTAGAGCGCGCCGATCCCTTTGGGACCGTACATTTTGTGCGCCGAGATCGAGAGCAGATCGATCCCCATTTCCTCCACGTCTATCGGAATTTTTCCCACCGCTTGCGCGGCGTCGCAGTGGAAGAGGACGCCTCTCGCCTTCGTCTCCCGGCCGATCTCTTTGAGCGGGTGGATCGTGCCGATCTCATTGTTGGCCGCCATGAGCGTGATGAGAACCGTCTGCTTCGTGATCGCCTCGCGCAAACGGTCAAGATCGAGCGAGCCGTAACGGTTCACGCGGAGATAAGTGACGGCGCAGCCGCTGCGGGCGAGCGCCTTACAGGTATCGAGCACGGCGCGATGCTCGGTCACGCAGGTGACGATGTGGTTGCCCTTTTCCTTGTATGATTCGACGACGCCCTTGATCGCCAGATTGTCGGATTCGGTGGCCCCGCTGGTGAACACGATCTCTTTCGGCGAGGCGGCATGAATCAGCCGGGCGACCTGTTCACGCGCCTCATCGACCGCCGCTTCAGCCTCCCAGCCGAAGCAGTGATTCCGGCTCGCCGCGTTGCCAAATTTATCGGTCAAATAGGGCAGCATCGCCTCCAGCGCCCTGGGATCAAGCGGCGTACTTGCGTGGTTGTCTAAGTAAACTGGTGTCTTCATGTCATAATTCGGACTGTTTCAGTCTGGTATAAAATTATCCAAACCACCTTCCTATGTCAAGGCGAGATGCCTACGGTGGAATGTAGCCACTGCGGGGACGACTTTACAGGGGGCGACAGCGTAAAAAGTATGATAGAAAACCCTCGCGGAATGCCAGGTTTAGGTTTTCCTGTTAACCAAAATCTCCTTTAAATACAGCCCTGTAAGCGACCTATCCACCCCTGCGATATCCTCAGGGGTGCCACAGGCAACCACCTCGCCGCCGTTTATGCCCCCATCCGGGCCTAGATCTAGGACGTAGTCCGCCGACTTGATGACCTCCTGGTTGTGCTCGATGACGATGAGAGTATTGCCGGCCTCCGTTAGACGGTCGAGAACCTCCAGGAGTTTACGCACATCGTCGAAATGCAGCCCGGTGGTAGGCTCATCGAGGATGTAGAGAGTCCGGCCGGTGGAGCGCTTGCTCAACTCCTCAGCGAGCTTGATGCGCTGCGCCTCGCCGCCGGACAGCGTCGTCGCCGGCTGGCCCAGGCGAACATAACCCATGCCGACATCTCGGAGCGTCTCGAGCTTGCGGCGGGCGGCGGGAAAGTTCGCCAAAAATTCCAGTGCCTCATTGACGGTGAGATCGAGAACATCGGCGATGCTCCTGCCTTTGTACATCACCTCCAGCGTCTCGCGGTTGTAACGGCGGCCGTGGCAGACCTCGCAGGTTACAAAAACGTCCGGCAAAAAGTGCATTTCGATCCGCGTGATCCCGTCTCCGGCGCAGGCTTCGCAACGCCCTCCCCTGGCGTTGAACGAAAATCTGCCCGCTTTGAAGCCGCGCACCCGCGCCTCCGGAAGCTGGGCGAACAGGTCGCGAATGGGGTCGAACAGCCCCGTGTAGGTCGCCGGGTTGGAACGGGGCGTGCGTCCGATCGGGCTTTGATCGACGCTGATCACGTTGTCGAAAAAGTCCCATCCGGCAAGCTCGTCGAACAGTCCGGGATTTGCTTTCGAGCCGAGGAGCCGTTGCGCCATCGCCCAGTAGAGCGTGTCGACCACCAGCGTGCTCTTGCCGGAGCCGGAAACGCCGGTCACGCAGCTCATCGCACCCACGGGAAAGCTCACGGTAATATTTTTCAAATTGTGTTGCCTGGCCCCCTTGAGGGTAAGCGCCTCTCCGCTGCCTCTGCGGCGGTGAGCGGGAACCGGGATTCGCAATCGACCTGAGAGATAACCGCCGGTTTGCGAATTCTCATTCGCCATGATCTCGTCGGGCGTTCCGCAGGCGATCACCTCGCCGCCGTTGACACCCGCCCCGGGACCCAGATCCACGACGTAATCCGCCGCGAGGATCGTTTCTCGGTCGTGTTCGAGCACGAGCACCGTGTTGCCCAGCTCTTGCAGTCGCCGCAGCAGCGCCAGCAGACGGCCGTTGTCTCTCTGATGGAGCCCGACGCTCGGCTCGTCGAGAATATAGAGGACGCCGACAAGACCCGCGCCGATCTGCGTCGCCAGATGGACTCGATGCGTCTCGCCGCCGGAAAGGGTCGCGGCGGGCCGGTCGAGCGTCAGATAACTCAGGCCGATCTCGCTCAAGCAGCCGAGCCGGCGGGCGATATCTCTCAGAATCGTTCCGGCAACCGCCCGGTCGCTTTCGGGAAATTTTAAGCCCAGCAAAAACTCGCGGGCCTCGTCGATCGGAGCCTTAGCGACATCGGCGATATTTTTGCCGCCGACTTTTACGTGCAGGCTCTCTTTCCTCAGCCGCGCGCCCTCGCACTCCCGGCACGGAGGGCCGTCGGACGAAATCTCCGGCGCGTCGGATTTCCCGCTACTGACGGCGCGGCGGCCGAGCCCGCCGCAGGCGGGACAGGCCCCCTGCGGGCTGTTGAAAGAGAAAAAACTGGGCGCGATTTCCGGATAGGAGATGCCGCAGCGCGCGCAAACGGCTTTTTGAGTAAAGATCAGCTCCTCGGTTTGCCCCGAGCCGCCGCCGGGAAGAACGTCAACCTTGATGACCTCTTTGCCGTAGCGCGAGGCGACTTCGAGAGAGTCCGCCAGGCGCTTCTCGATGCCCCCTCTCATCGCCAGGCGATCGACGACGAGATCAACCCTCCGCGCCGCGGGTCTCTTGAGCGCCGAAGCCTCGGCCAGCTCGTAAAGCTTGCCGTCGACCTGCACGCGGGCGAAGCCGGCGCGCGCCAGCGCGTCAAGCTCGCGCTGGTACGGCTTCCTGTCCGCCACGCCGATCGGCGCCAGGATGTGCAGTTGCGTTTGCGGCGGAAAAGCGCGCAGGCGATCGACGATCTGCTGGATGGTTTGGGCGGAGATCTCGTTGCCGCACTGCCAGCAATGGGGCTTGCCCACTCGGGCGAAGAGCAGCCTCAGGTAATCGTATATTTCCGTGATGGTCCCGACCGTAGAGCGGGGATTCTGGATTGCCCCGCGCTGCTCGATGGCGACGGCGGGAGAGAGGCCGTCGATCGAGTCCACGTCGGGCCGCTCCATCTGGCGCAGAAACTGCCGGGCGTCGGCGGACAGCGACTCGACGTAGCGCCGCTGCCCTTCGGCATAGAGCGTGTCGAACGCCAGCGAGGACTTGCCGGAGCCGGAAACTCCCGTGATGACGACAAGTCGATCGCGCGGAATCTCGAGATCGATGTTTTTTAAGTTATGCTGCCGCGCGCCTTTGATGACGATCTTGCCCGGCATCCCATTCCTAAAGGCCCTGGAGCTCTTTCAGCTTCGTCTCGATGATCTGCCGATATTCCCGAAGCTTCTCGTCGCTCGTGGCTTCGAAGCGGAGGACTAATGCCGGCTGGGTATTGGAAGCTCGAATCAAACCCCAACCTTCGGGGAATTGAACGCGCACTCCGTCGACGTCGATAATGGGATAGTGGCGACGGAAAAATTCCTTGGCTTGCTCCGCAATCTCAAACTTCCGCTCGTCGGGACAATCGACGCGGATCTCCGGCGTCGAGAAGCTCTTCGGCAGATCGGCCATGAGCGCGGAAAGCGGCTTCCCCATTCGCGCCACAAGCTCTATCAGGCGCAAAGAGGCGTAGATCGCATCGTCGTAGCCGAAATAACGGTCGGCGAAAAACATGTGGCCGCTCATCTCGCCGGCCAGCAGCGCGCGCGTCTCCTTCATCTTCGCCTTGATCAGGGAATGGCCGGCCTTCCACATGACCGGCACGCCGCCCTGCCGCGCGATGTCGTCGAACAGCCGCTGCGAGCATTTCACCTCGGAGATCACCACCGCTCCGGGATGGCTTTTTAAAACGTCCCGCGCGAAAAGAATCAGCAGCTCATCCCCCCAGAGGATTGTGCCTTTTTCATCTACCACTCCGATACGGTCGGCGTCCCCGTCGTAGGCGATCCCGACGTCGGCCCGCTCTTGTCTAACTTTGCGGATGAGCCATTCGAGATTTTCAGGAACTGTAGGGTCGGGATGATGCAGCGGGAAAGAGCCGTCCGGGATACAGGCGATCTCCCACACCTCACACCCGAGCCGCCGGAAGATCGGCGGCGCAACCGGTCCCCCGACGCCGTTGCCCGCGTCGATCACGACTTTGAGCGGGCGCGACAGAGACGGAATATTGCCGAGCAGGTGCTCTTGATAGGGAGGAATGATGGCATAGCTCTCGCGTTTTCCGCCGCCGCTTTTCCTGAAATCCCCTTGCTCCATCCGCGTTCTGAGGTCCTGGATCTGTGCGCCGTAAAGCGTCTCTTTGCCGAGGCAGACTTTGAAGCCGTTGTATTCCGACGGATTGTGACTCGCCGTCACCTGCATCCCGCCGTCGAGATCGAGGTGAAAGAGCGAGAAATAGAGCAGCGGCGTCGGGCAGACCCCGATGTCGTAGACGTGCAGCCCGGTGGAGAGCATGCCGTCGATCGCCGCCTTGCCGTAGGGATCGGAGCTGGCCCGGCAGTCGCGCCCCACGGCGACGCGCTTGCCGCCTCGCTCGCACACGAGCCCGCCGACCACTTCGCCGAGACGGCGGGCGAAGCCGGCATCGAAATCCTTTTCCGCCAGCCCGCGGATGTCGTACTCCCTAAAAATCGCCGGATTCATGACGCCCTCCTCCGCGCGCCGCGGCCCGCCAGGCGGGCCGCGAGCAGGATCGCCTCTCGCATACTGGTGGCGTCCGCTTTGCCCTTGCCGGCGATGTCGTAGGCGGTGCCGTGATCGACGGAAGTTCTGACGAACGGGAGACCGAGGGTCAGAGCGACCCCGCCGATGAAATGGAGCAGCTTGAGCGGGATCAGACCCTGGTCGTGATACATGCAGACGACCGCGTCGTAGTCGCCTTGAGCGGCCTGATAAAAAAGACTGTCGGCCGGAAAGGGGCCCGTCACGGCGATGCCCCGCCTTCGCGCCTCCCGCACGGCCGGCAGGATAATTTGTTTCTCCTCGTGCCCGAAGATCTCCTCCTCGCCGGCGTGCGGATTGAGCGCCGCGACGGCCAGCCGGGGTCTTGAGAGTCCGAAGCGATCGCGCAATGCGCGATCGGCTAATTCGATCGTCACACGGATTTTTTTCGTCGTAAGCTCCCGGGAGACGCGCATGAGCGGGAGATGCACCGTGACGAGCACCACCTTCAGCCGATTGCCGAGTAGCATCATCCGGCACTCGCGCGTGCCGCTGAGTTCGGCCAGCAGCTCCGTGTGGCCCGGGTAGCGATAGCCGGCGAGTTGGAGAACCTTTTTATTGAGCGGCGCAGTAGCGATCGCGTCAACGGCGCCGGCCATCGCCAGCTTCGCCGCCTCGCTGACGTAACGATAGACGGCTTCGCCGCACGCCCGCGACGGACGCCCCGGCCGCCACTCGGTCGCAGTGAGAGCAGAAAGAGAGTGGACCAAAACACTCCCGCTCCTCCCGTCGATCGCCTCGCCTCTCCGCCACGGCGCCAATTTGACGCGGGAGCGGCTGTCTCTCAGTTGGCGCCGGAGGACCCCCCAGTCGCCCAGCACGAGGGGAAAACAGGCTCTTTTGACGGCCGGGTGAGAAAGCGCTTTGACAACCACCTCCGGCCCCACTCCGGCCGGATCCCCCATGGTCACAGCCAGGATAGGTTTAGCCATTTTGCGCCCTGGTGTTGCCGCGGGTGATCGCCCCGGAATAAAGATCCGTAGAGGAGAAGCGGTCTCACTTCCCTTTGGAGAAAGGGTTTATGGATTGCCAGATCGAAGAGAATAAGCCGCCCGAGTCTTGCGACTTATCCGAGCTCTTCAGTTCAGCGGCCCCAACCGGATCTTCGGGAACATCGTCCGCGGAATCCGTCTTGAAGAGAGGGGTGCCGAGAAAGCTGATCACGCTCTGGTCGGTCTCCCGGCTGGGCTTGCCTTCTTCCTCTTCCTCGATTGGAGTCTCCTTAAAGATATAGGAAAAGGGATTGAGATAACTCAGGAGACCGGACCGCTCGTTCCGAGCGCCCCTCGAACTCGACGCAGCCAGAGTACTCATCGTGCTGTCTTTCTTATCCTGGGCGCGGAACACGACGCCCGGCAACTTGACGTCGACTCGATGTTTTCTCCTCAAGTCCCCTTTAAGCCACTGCTGGAACCGCTCTTCCAGCGCTTTTTCGTAAAGCTCTTCTCGGACTTTGGCCCGGACGTCCGAAAGCGGCAACTGGCGTCCCCCTTCCCGGTTTTCCAATTTGATCAAATGAACGCCCAAACTGGTGCGCACGGGCTGGCCCACCTCGCCGATGGAGAGTTTATAGAAGGCAAGGTCCTCTATCTCTTTAAGAAGCGTGCCCCGCGTGACCCAGCCGATATCTCCGCCTTCGCTGCCGCCGGCGCCTTCGGTGAACTCTTGGGCGAGCGTGGCAAAGTCCTCGCCGGACGTCGCCCGCTTGCGAATCTCCGCCGCTTTAGCCGCTGCGGCTTTCACCTGCTGCGCAGTGGCCTTGTCGGGCAGTGAAACAAGAATGTGACGCAACCGCACTCTCTGCTCGCTCAGGTATCTCTTCTGGTTCAGCGTGTAGTAACGCTCCACGTCCTCCGAGGTGATATTGACCCGCTTGCGAACCTGGCGGTTGATGATCTCGGCCTTCTCGATCTCGCCGCGGATGGACACGCGATACTTCTCCATCGTCGTCCCTTCCCGCTTCAAGGCCTCCAGCAGGTCCGCATCCCGGAGTTGATTTTTCTCTTTGATCTGAGCAATGTATTGATCGACTTCGTCCTCGCCGACTTTAATGCCGCCCTGCTTAATCTCGGCCGCCAGGAGCTTGTCCGTAATAAACTGCTCCAGCACCTCCTGGTCTTCCTTTTCCAAACGGTTCAGATCGCCGGCCGGAAACTGCCGCCCGATCTGGGCGCCGGCATAATCCTTCAAGTTGGAGAGAGTGTACGGCTCGCCGTCGAGCACTACCAGGATTTGGTCCACCATGCCCGCGCCGGCGACGGCGGAGCAGAGAGCGACGAACAACGCGATCGAAATGAGGCGAGAAAGCCTTTGCGTCAACATAAAACGACCGATGGTTTTGCCCGGCGGAATCTACGAAGCTCGCTATCGCACGGCCTGCCCAAAGGTAAAAGCCACGGCACAAACGACAACAGCGTGATTTCCCGGCCGCTCCTATTTGCTCCGCTTCGCCTCCCACCAGGCGAGGTAAAAAATCACCCCCAGCAGGAGGATCATCACTAAGGGAGGGAGCACGGCGGCCATACCAATCTCCTTTTGATCGAATAAGCTGTGAGAACGGCTCTCGACGACCGGCCTTGCGTTCAGCCGGCAAGGGGATTCTGCCACTGCCGGGGTTGGTCGTCAACCTCCCGCCCGATTTTCTTTGTAGACCCGATTTTAAATCCCTGCTATAGAGGCTCTAAAAGCGACCAATCATGCGGAGGTTTCTTAAAGGCTTGGGCGGCATCGCGCTCTTCTGCGCGCTCGGAATCGCCCTCCAACCGCGCGCCGTCGCTCAGGAAAATCGATACCTCGCCGGGCAGTTTCTGATTGCGACACCGGAGATGGGCGACCCGCGCTTCGCCGAAACTATCATCTACATGATCAACCATGACGAGAGGGGGGCGATGGGTTTAGTCATCAATTCGCCCGTCGCCAAAGGGCCCCTTTCGGACCTGTTCAAGGCCCTCGGACGCGAGCCGAAGCCCACGGAAAAAACCGTCATTCTTCATTACGGCGGTCCGGTCGAGCCGGACCGGCTGTACGTCCTCCACAGCTCCGAGTACAGCGGCAAAGGCACGAGCGTGGTGGGGCCGGGAGTCGCCGTGAGCGGAGACTCCGCAGTGTTGGAAGCCATCGCCGAAGGGAAAGGGCCGCGGCAAAGCCTCCTCATCTTCGGCTACGCCGGCTGGGCGCCGGGCCAACTGGAAAGCGAAATCAACGCCGGAGCGTGGTTCTCGATCCCGGCCGACCCGGCCTTGATCTTCGACAGCAATGCCGAAACAAAGTGGCAGCGCGCGATGGCTAAACGGAAGGTGAAGGCGTAGTAGACTGAGGAGGTCGAGCGCAGTCATCGCAACTGCCCGCCTGGGGGTCTCTCAAAGGGCCGATGCGTGGGACGAAGAGATGCAAGCGTAGCTCAGAGTGACCCTCAGCTATTGGGAGCAGCGTAACACCGACGTATCGCATCGGCACGGAGAGAGATTTCCAGGCGGGCGGTAAACGGGCTGTTTTCGACGGCCTAGCAGAGACCTTCCAGAAACTGCAGCACCTCCGGAATCATCTCATCCCAGGATTGATTTTTTGGACTGAAAGAGAGGCGGCCTTCGGGAGTGAGGCGCAATCCGCCTTTATCTTTCGACACCAGCTCCACCAGCTTTTCCACCTTCACCGGCGATTGAGTGTGGAAGAGGAGAGAGACGCGGCCGTCGTTGTAGGCGATCTGCTCGACGAGGTAATCTTTGAGCATGCGACGGAGGTTCATCACTAAGAAAAGATTTTCCACCGGAGGCGAAAACGCGCCGTAGCGGTCCCTGATATCCGCCTTGATCTCCTCCAACTCTTCCAGGTCGCGGAGGCTCGCCAGCCGTTTGTAAAAAAACAACCGCTGATTGGCGTCGGGAATATAGTCGTCGGGAAAATAGGCGGGGATGCCCAGGCGGATCTCCGGCTCGACCTCGGCGCGGACCGCTTCGCCCTTTATCCCGCGAACCGCCTGCTCCATCAGCTGCGTGTACAGCTCGAAACCGACGGCGACGATCTGCCCCGACTGTTCGCGGCCGAGCAGATTCCCCGCGCCGCGGATCTCCAGATCGTGAAGCGCCAGCTTGAAGCCCCCTCCCAGCTCGTCCACTTCCTGCAGCGCCCTGAGTCTCCGCTCGGCGTCGCGCGTCACGATCTTCTCGCCGGGAATCAGCAGATAGGCGTATGCGCGCCGGTTGGAGCGCCCCACGCGGCCGCGCAATTGGTAGAGCTGGGCCAGGCCGAATTTGTCCGCCCGATTGATAATGATGGTGTTGGCGTTGGCAAGGTCGAGTCCCGACTCGATGATCGCCGAGCAGACCAGCACCTGGCTCCGGTTTTCCATGAAATCGAGCATGATCTTTTCCAGCTCGCGCGGCCGCAGCTGGCCGTGGGCCACGGCGACCTTGGCCTCGGGCACGAGGCCGGCGATCTTCTCGGCCATGCGGGTAATGGTTTCCACCCGGTTGTGCAGGAAAAAGACCTGCCCGCCGCGCTCGATCTCGCGCAACACCGCCTCGCGGATGACGGTTTCGTCGTAGCGCGTGATGATGGTGCGCACGGCGAGGCGGTCCACCGGCGGAGTTTCGATGATGCTCATGTCGCGCAGGCTGATGAGCGACATGTGGAGCGTGCGCGGGATCGGCGTGGCCGTGAGGCTCATCACGTCAACCTGCGAGCGGAGCTTCTTAAGTCTTTCCTTCTGCGCCACGCCGAAGCGGTGCTCCTCGTCGATGACGACCAGCCCGAGATCCTTGAATTCAACGTCTTTCTGGAGCAACCGGTGCGTGCCGATGACGATATCGACTGCTCCCTTGGCGAGAGCGTCGAGCGCGCCTCGGCTCTCTTTCCCAGTGCGGAAGCGGCTGAGCGCTTCGATCCGCACGGGATAGCCGCGAAAACGGCGGCGGAAAGTCTCCATGTGCTGCTGCACCAAAACGGTGGTCGGCGCCAGGATCGCCGCCTGCTTGCCGCCCATCACGGCGAGAAACGCCGCGCGTAGCGCCACCTCGGTCTTGCCATAGCCCACGTCGCCGCAGATCAGACGGTCCATCGGCTTTTTTTTCTGCATGTCGCTCAGACTCTCTTCGATCGCCCGCTCCTGGTCGGGCGTCTCTTCGAACTCGAAGGCGGCCTCGAACTCGCGGTAGAGCTGGTCGGGCGGCGGGAAAGCGTGGCCCTGGTGCACTTCGCGCACGGCGTAGAGGTCGATCAATTCTTGAGCCATCTCCAGCACCGACTTCCGGGTCTTGGCTTTAACTTTTTCCCACGAAGTCCCGCCGAGCCGGTCCAACGCCGGTCTGGCGCCGTCGCCGCCGACATACTTTTGCACCAGATTGATCCGGTCGACCGGCAGATAGAGGCGATCGCCCCCCTCGTATTCCAGCTGGAGAAATTCTCCCTCGGTTCCAGCCACCTGGAGAAACTTGAGGCCGCGGTAAATGCCGATCCCGTGATCCAGGTGCACGATGGCGTCGTCCGCCTTGAGCTCGCTCAGGCTGGTGATGAAATGGCCGAGAGCGCTTTTCCTGCCCGGAACGCGGGCGAGCTTTCGGGTGCCGAAGATCTCGTCGGCCGTGATGAGGATCAAACGGTCCTCGGGGAGGCGGAAACCCTGCGTGAGATGGCCTACCAACAAAACACGCGCCGGTTTTTCACGGGAGTTCACGCGCGGAAATGGACCGGCAACGAGCGTAAGATCGACCTCGTAATGGGCCAGGAGTTGTTTGAGCCGGGTCGCGTCGGCGCGGGTGGGGGCTATTAGAAAGACTCTTTCGTCCTCCCACTCTTTAAGCCGCGCCGCCAAAGGGCCCAGCGACGGCTCCCTTCCGGGAAGCGACATGAGCTCGGCGTGAAGGTCGGTGTTGAGATACGACTTGACGGTATAGACGGAGTCAGCGCTTTTTCCCCGCGGCGGAGCAATACCGAGCGACTCGCTATCGAGTCGAGCGAAGGGGCGCGCCGCTTCCCGCCATTCCTCAGCGTTGAGATAGAGCCGTTCCGGCGGCGGCGTGAGCCGCCCCTGTTCCTTGGCCCGGGCGCTCATCTCCCATAAAAGTCGTTCGAACTTCTCGGCCTCCGCCTCCACATGATCGGGCCGATCGAGCCAGAGGAGCGTTTGCGGCGGAAGATAGGAAAAAATGGTCGACAGCGCAGGGTAGAAATAGGGAACCAGAAATTCCATCCCAACAAACGGAATGCCCTCTCTGACGGATTCCAGCAGGGCGTTTTTCTCGATGCGCCCCAGCTCCAGCCCCTCCGCGCGTCTCTCGATCTCCCGCGCGATCCGCCCGATATCGTCGCGCCTGAGCGAGAATTCCTTCATCGGCAGGAGCAACAGCTCCTGCAGTTCGCTTTGCGAGCGCTGCGTGGCCGGATCGAATTCGCGGATGGATTCCAGCCTGTCCGCGCTGAACTCAAGGCGGACGGGCCGTTCGCAGCCTGGAGGAAAGATGTCCAAGATCCCGCCGCGCACGCTGAAGTCGCCGCGCTCTTCCACCAGAGGAACGTTTTGGAATCCCCAGTTGACGAGATGTTCGAGCAAGCCTTCACGGGCGCTCTCTTCGCCCGCGACCAGATAGCGGTAAGAATTTTTTAGCGCCTCCTTGGGAATCACCTGCTGCATGACCGCCGCAGCGCTGGAGACGAGGATGGGGGCCTCTCCCTCGACCAGATGATAAAGCCCCTCGAGCCGCGCGCCGATCGTGTCGGGATGAGGAGAGAGGTTTTCAAACGGCAAAATTTCCCAGGAGGGAAAGAGGTGGAGACGCTTGCTCAGCAGGGGCGGAGATTCCTCCACGCCTAAAAAAAAGGCCAGGTCCTGAAACAGCTGCTCCGCCTCGCGCGCGGTCGGCGCGATTACGAGGATCGGCGCGCGGCGCGATTCGGCGATCAGCGACAGCAGATAGCCGCGCGCCCCGCCCTGGAGACCATAGATTGTTTTTTCGCCGGGATCGGCGGAGGCCAACAGGGACTCGATATGTTCGTGTAGCGTGGAGGCCGGCATGATTAAAAGAAGATGAAGCGGCTGAGACGAATCTTCGGCGCGCCCGCGCGTGCGACGGCCGGGTTCGCTTCTAGCTCGCCGGCCCAGCTTTCCATCGCCTCGATCAGGTCTTGAACTCGCACGCCGAGGTATTTCGGCTGATAGTTCTCGAGGCGAATGATCGCCTGGCGGGCCATCCGCGCCGGCCCTTTGGTTTCGCTGAAGTCGTGGAACATCCTGAGCGCCGCGGCGAGCTGGATCAGCCCTTCGACAAAGGGTTTGTCCTGTTCTGCGGCGCTGAGATAGAACTCTTCCAGCGCCTCGTGCGCGTTGAAGTAACGGCCGGCGTTGAATAGACGAATCCCCTCTCGCAACCGAGCATCCACCAGGGACAATTTAAAATTGAAAAATGCAAAAATCAAACTGCAAAACGGCTTCGGAGTCCTTCCGATTTTAAACTTTTCAATTTGCACTTTGCATTTTGCATTGGGCGAGAGGCTTTACTGGACCCGCCTTTTCAACTATCTTCTGAACTGCCTATGAAGCTCTCTCCCGCGTCCCTGGGTGGCGCTTACACCGTCCGCGGTTATTGCGCCTTATGCACGGCGCATTGCGCGACGGTGACGACGGTGGAGAAGGGCCGGGTCGTGAAACTCGATTCCGATCCCGACCATCCCCACGGCGGCGTCATGTGCATCAAAGGCAAGGCCGCGCCCGAACTCCTCTACCATCCCGACCGGCTCGACTATCCGCTCAAGCGCACGCGTCCCAAGGGAGATCCGGACCCCGGATGGAAGCGGGTCGGCTGGGACGAAGCGCTCGACGATATCGCAGAGCGATTGCTGGCGATCCGCGAGCGTTATGGCGCCCGCGCCGTCGCTTTGGCCAAGGGAACCAAGAGCGGGACATCGGTCGATGACGCCGAGCGGTGGCTTGGGCGGCTGCTCTACGGGTTCGGGAGTCCCAATTGGGTTTCGACCACGCACGTTTGCAACTGGCACAAAGACACCGGCTTCAGTTACACCTTCGGGACTAACCTGCCGACTCCCGATCTCGAACAGAGCAACGCCTTTCTTCTGTGGGGCCACAACCCCAGCTCGACCTCTCTGATTCTCGCCGAGAACATCGTCGCCGCCCGATCGAGGGGGATGAAGATTGTAGCGGCGGACCCGCGGCGGGTCGGCATCGCGAGCCAGGCGGATATTCTGCTTCAAGTGCGCCCGGGAACCGACGGCGCGCTCGCGCTGGCGCTGATTCACTGCCTGCTCGAAGAGGGCTGGTACGACGCCGAATTTGCCCGCAATTGGACCAATGGCCCGTTTCTGCTGCGGCGCGACACGGGAAAATTGCTGACGGAGTTCGACCTCGAGGCGTCCGGCGACCGCGAGCGATGTGTCGTGTGGGATGAAAGCGCCGAGCGGCCGATCATTTACGACACGGCCTCAGGATCGATGGAGAAGACGGCTGCTCGTCCGCTACTCTTCGGCGAGAGAAGCGTCAGGGACAAAAATGGATCTGAGATGGCCTGCGAAACCGTGCTGCAAGCCATCGCGCGAATCGCCTCGCGCTACAGTCCGGAGCGCTCCGAACCGATCACGCGCGTGCCGGCGCAGAAAGTCTGGCAGGCGGCCAACCTGCTTGCGCACAATCGGCCGGTCAGCATGTACATGTGGAACGGCCTCGGCCAACATACGAATGCGACGCAGACGAGCCGCGCCGTCGCCGCGCTCTACGCCCTGCTCGGCGACATCGACCGGCCCGGCGGCAACGTCGTGTTTCCCAAGCCCAAGTTGAACGGCGTGGATGGAAAAGACCTTTTGCCCAAAGAAGTCGCCGCTCAGAGGCTCGGCCGCGCCGAGAAGCCGCTCGGACCGCCGGCCAAGCCGGGCAACTGCGCCGCATACGATCTCTTCACCGCGATTCTTGAGAGCCGCCCCTATCCTGTGAAAGCTCTGCTCAATTTCGGCTCGAATGGAATCATGTCGAGCGCGGACTCGCGCCGGGCGCGCGCGGCGCTTTGCGCTTTGGAATTTGCCGTGGCGACGGAACTGTTCATGACGCCGACGGCTGAGCTTTGCGACTACGTGCTGCCGGCGACCTGCTTTCTTGAGATGGGAAACCTCTCCAACGGCTTTGAGCACCGAAGGCGGGCCAAGTTGCATCTCCAATACCGCCCCGCCGTCGTGCTCCCCCTCGCCGAGCGCCGCTCGGATACGTCGATGATCTTCGAGCTTGCCAAGCGCCTCGGGTTGGGCGAGCGCTTCTGGGATGGAGACATCGAAGCGGGCTATGCCCACGAACTTGCGCCGAGCGGCGTTACGCTCGACCAGCTCAAGGCCTCGCCCGGCGGGATCACGGTCGAGATTCCTACACGCTATCGAAAATACAGCGAGGCCGATGAGACAGGGATCGCTCGCGGCTTTGCCACGCCGTCGCGCAAAGTCGAGCTTTACTCGCAGCTCTTCGCCGCCCACGGCTACCCTCCGCTGCCCGTCTACGAAGAGCCGCTGATGAGCCCCGTAAGCCGGCCGGAGATCGCCAAAGAGTTCCCGCTTATCCTCACCAACGCGAAATTCACCACCTTCATTCACAGCCAGCAGCGCGCGCTGCCGGCGCTGCGCAAGTCGTCGCCGGAGCCGATCGCCGAACTTCACCCCGAAACAGCAGCGGCCGTCGGTATCAAAAACAAAGATTGGATCGTTGTCGAAAGCCCGAAGGGGTCGATCCGCGTGCGCGCGCGCGTGACGGAGAGAATTCTACCGGGGGTCGTCTGCTGCCAGCACGGCTGGTGGCAGGAGTGCCGCGCGCTAAAACAGCCGGGCTATGACCCGTACTCCGATGACGGCGCTAATCCGAGCGTGTTGATCGGCACCGAGCTGAGAGATCCCGTCAGCGGCTCGCTGCCGCACCGGTCCTATCTCTGTAGAGTAAGGCCCGCCTGAAAAACAGCAGAGGAACCTAAGGGTGGGGGCGCCGGGATGTTTCCCTACTCCCTCGCAACGCTGCTCCCTTGCTGCGTTTTCCACAGCCGCTGATCGTAGACCGCCACGCGGCGCAGCGTAGCCAGCCATACGCAGACGTCCGAAAGAGACAGAACGATAGCGGAGAGGGCAAACGATATCAGGTAGCTCCCGCTCACGTCGTAGAAAAAGCCTCCAAACCACGAGCCGAGCGCGCCGCCGACGCCGACGCTGACGACTGCGTAGCCTAAGATCGCGCCGAACCCTTTGCCGGAAAAGATGTCGGCGGAAAGCGCGGAGAAGATCACGGCCCGCGAGCCGAAGCCGATGCCGAAAAAGACCAGGTAAACATACAACAGCCAGGGTTGAGAGGTATCCCGGGCGACCATCAACGCGGCGACGCCGACGAGAGTCATCACGATGTTGGCCGTGTAGGCGGCTTGCTTGGAGAGAAGGTCGGCAATGTAACCGAACACGACCCGGCCGCAGGTGCTGGTCATGCCGACGAATCCGAAGATGGTCGCGGCGTAGAGACGGCTGTAGCCGATATCGACGACGTGGGCGACCTGGTGGGTGACGATGACGGTGGTGCCGCCGGCGGCAAAAATTCTGGCAAAGAAGAGCAGCCAGAATTGCAGGCTTTTCAGAGCCAGCTTCGCCGTCCATTGATTGTGGGACTCGCGGCCTTCCGCCGCCTTCCCGGTATGAGGGCCGCGCCGGTAGAGAGTCGCGACCAGAGGAAGGAGCGCGACCACGACGCATCCCGCGAGTGTTTGCAGCGCCCGCTCCCATCCCCAGGTCGAGATCATCCACTCGCTCAAGGGCGCCAGGAGGAGAATCCCGACTCCGGCGCCGGAGTAGACCACGCCCAGCGCCGAGGCCCTCTTGGTCGAGAACCATTCGGAGATCAAAACCACATGGGGAACCATCCCCATGAAGCTCAGCCCCAGGGCCGAGACCAGGCCGAAGAAGAGGTAAAACTCCCAGAGGCTCGCGATCCGGCTACTCAGCCATAGGCCCGCGGCCAACAGGAGACAGCCGGCGCCGACCACTTTTTTAGGCCCGAAGCGGTCCAGCAGATGGCCCACCACGGGAGACACGATCGCATCGACGATCAGGGCGACCGAGAACACGCCCGCCGTGATCGCCCGGCTCCAGCCGAAAGTTTCAAGCAGAGCGACGTAGAAAACGCCGAAAGAAGAATGCAGCCCCCGATCGAAGCCAAGAATCACGAAGGCCAGGGCCGCGACGCTCCAGGGATTTGAGACTTGACGCATTTCTCTCATCGTTCCGGCGGGGGTAGAAAGAAAACGGGCATGGCGGAGGTTAAGAACCCGAGGCCGCAGGCGGCGTCGAGCGTCCCGACTTACATCAGCGAACGGATTAACGTTTCATAATTATCAGGGATGGTTACGGATGTAAAAGAAGAAAAGGGGCCGCCTGAGAATTCAGGCGGCCCGTTCGAGCTATGAAAAGCAGCGCGCTACTTTGTGGGCGTTGTCGACTGTGGCTTTTGGGTTTTCTGCCGGGATGATTTCGATTCGGTTCTTACCCGGCCCTTCTCCAGCCTAGCCAGCACAAGTTTGCCGTCTTTTTCAGTATACATAAACCGCACCGGATCCCCGACTTTGACCTTCGTCAGGGCGTCTTTGGTTTCCTTTGTGTCGGCGATGAGACTCATCTCTCCGTCCCTGCCTTTGACTTTCGCCGTCCCCGCCTTGGAATCCACTGCGAGGAGCTCTCCTCTGGCCCGGTTGACCTTAACTGTAGCTTCTTTCTTCTCGGTCGTCTTCGCCGGAGCGGCCTGCTTGGCTGGAGCGGCAGGTTTGGCCGGAGCTGGAGTCGTACCCTGCGCGAAACCCGTTCCGACAAAGGCGAAGAGCGCCACAGGCACAAGCAATAACTTGATGATGTTTTTCATTCGACTTACCCCCTTTTAATCCGTTTAGACGTCGCCACCCAAAATGGCTTCAATTTGATTTTTATAGCACACCATCCGATGGTTTGGAAGCAACCCTCTTCAATCGCCGCGTTCGATCGCAATGACCATCGTTCAGGCGGCTGAGTGATTGAACAACGATAGCTGCTCCGTAGGCCGTCGGAACTGTTCGGTGCTAAGGCGCGGCGCTCTTTCGTGAATCCCGGTCTTCTTGCAGGCCACGCGAAACAGCTCAGCCATCTGTTCGGCGAAGATTCCCTCTCCTTTCATCCGGCTGTGAAAACGTGGGTCGTTGAGCTTGCCCGAGCGGACGGCGCGGAGGCGGTTTAAGATCTTGTCTTTTTTCCCCGGATAATGTTGCTCCAGCCAATTTTCGAAGAGCTCTTTCACCCCGTGCGGCAGGCGCAATGCGACATAGCCGGCAAATCGCGCGCCAGCGCCGGCGGCTGCTTGGGCGATAGCCGGCGCCTCCGAGTCCGTCAGGCCTGGAATCATGGGCGCCAGGAGAAATCCCACGGGGATCGACGCGCGCGCCAGCGCTTCGATCGCCGCCAGCCGCCTGACCGGACGCGAGGCGCGCGGCTCCATCAGGCCCGACAACTTCTCGTCCAGCGTGGTGAGAGAGACGAACACGGCCGCGCATTGGTGTCTCGCCAACTCTGACAGAATATCGATGTCCCGGGTGACCAAGTAATTTTTGCTCACGATCGTCACCGGGTTGCGAAATTCCAGCAAGACCTCCAGGCAGCGGCGCGTGAGTTCCAGCTTTTTTTCAACCGGCTGGTAGCAGTCGGTGACGCCGCTCATCGCCAATACTCTCGGTTTCCACTTGGGGCTGCTCAACTCCTTGCGCAACAACTGAGGCGCATCCCCCTTCACCATGATCTTGGTTTCAAAGTCCAACCCTGCCGAGAAGCCCAAATATTCGTGCGTCGGGCGGGCGTAGCAGTAAACACAACCGTGCTCGCAGCCACGGTAAGGGTTAATGCTCGCGTCGAAGCCGACGTCGGGGCTGTCGTTGTAAGCGATGAGACTCTTCGAATGATCGGGGAGAAATTGGGTGGCGGGCGATGAAACCTCGTCGGCGTGCATCGGCTCCGAAACCCGCTCCAATGACTCGAAACGGTTTTTCGGGTTTGAGGCGGAGCCGCGTCCGCGCAGCGGAGACGGCGTTTTCATAAAGGTTTATCCGGCTGCCGGCGGCGTCGGCGCGGGAGCGGCGGCTTGGGCGGGCGCCGCAGCCTGCGCGGCTTGGGTGGTCTTGACCTCGTGCGCCAGGTGGCGTGTCAGCCGCTTTAGCCGCCTGATCTTTCTCTGAAACTTTTTGAGTTTCTTCGGATCGCGGGAGGAGGTCAAAAGCGCCGCCTTCTGCTTCTTTAGCTCACGGATGTCATGCTTGATGGAGTGAATGGCGCTGGCGTCCTTGTGCGACTCGTCGTAGGCGATGTCCTTGGCTTTGGCCACGGCCTTGATCAAATCTTCCTTGTGCATCCCTCCGACGCCCTGAAGCTCGGTCTCCGCCTTGGCAAAATCCCTGAGCTTGGGAATGGTCATTCTTCTAAGCTCTTTTAAGTCCATTCGGCGAATCCTCCCTTTGACAACTGCTGTAAACTCGTAGCATATTTCCCTGGAAAACCAAAATGGCCAAGCCACCGAAGCCAAACCGCAAAGTCGCCCCGACGCAAGCCGGAGTTAGGAAGATCATCGAGCGGCTTGACAAGGCCCATCCCGGCGCCAAGCTCGACCTCGACTTCACCAATCCTTTGGAGCTGTTGCTCGCCCTCATCCTCGCGGCACAGGCCCGAGACGACCTGGTGAACCGGGTCACGCCCGCGCTTTTTGCCAAGTACCGCAGCGCAAAAGATTACGCCGCGGCGCGGCTGGAGGAACTCGGAGGGTATGTTCGCAGGATCAACTTCTCCCGCGTCAAGAGCCGGCGGATTAAAGATTGCTGCGCGGAGTTGGTCCGGCGGTTCAAAGGCGAAGTGCCGCAAAATTTGGATGATTTGCTAACTCTCCCCGGCGTCGGCAGAAAGACAGCCAACATCGTCCTCGGCAACGCCTTCGGCCAACAGGCGATCGGCGTCGATACGCATGTGATGCGATTGTCGCAACGGCTGGGGCTTACCAAGAACACCAACCCTGACAAGATCGAGTTCGATCTCACGCCTCTGGTTCCGGAAAATCAGCGCGTCCGCTTCTGCCACCTTCTCCAGTACCACGGCCGCCGGGTGTGCTTCGCGAAGAAACCCAGATGCCCGGAATGCACGATCCGATCCCTTTGCCCGTATCCGGACAAAACCAAGGCTTAAAGGGACTTCCGATGGAGTTGACTCTGTTGCTTTGGATTCTCGCCGTAGCTCTGATTGTCATCGGCACGGCGGGACTTGTCCTTCCGGTGATGCCCGGCGCTCCAGTGCTTTTTGCGGGACTGTTAGTGGCGGCCTGGGCGGATAATTTCGCCTACGTAGGCTGGGGAACGCTCATCGTGCTCGGCATTCTGGCTCTTCTCACCTATGTCGCGGACTTCGCCGCGACTGCTTTCGGCGCCAAGCGATTCGGCGCGTCCAACCGGGCGATAGTCGGCGCCGCTTTGGGCGGCCTCATTGGTATTTTCTTTGGCCTCCCCGGCATTCTGGTTGGTCCATTCGTGGGCGCGGTGATCGGCGAACTCTCAGCGCAGCGGAGCCTCGACGCCGCGACCCGCGCCGGCATCGGTGCGACGATCGGACTCGCGCTCGGCGCAGCCGCCAAACTTGCCCTGGCCTTTTCGATGTTGGGTATCTTCGCGGTAGCCCGCTTTTTCTAACGACGCCCGCTACCGAACCGCCTCCGCAAACCCCCGCAGCGTCTCTTCCCGGCTCCCGCCGGGGGGGCTGTAGGGGATAATCGCGATCTGCTGGATGCCGCTTTTTTTTATCCGCTCGACTTGAGCGCGGCATTCGGCGACGGTGCCGGCGACGGCGAATTTGTCCACCAGCCAGTCGGGGATCACTTCGGCGTGGTTGGCCTCCTGGTCCATGTGGTGGTAGTAGTCGTAGGTCTTGCGGATCTCTTCGAGCACCTTTTGTTCCTTTGCATCGAGCACGTAGGGCTGCGGATGGGCGACCACGCGCGCGACGTGCGCCTTCACCGCGTCTTTGGCCGGCGCTTTGTCCGAGACGGCGCAGGGAACCCAAAGGACAAGATCGATATCGCTCAGCTTTCGCCCCGCGGCCTTCGCGCCCGTCTCAATCTTCACTTTGGCCTGGCGGAGATATTCGTCGGCGACGCCGACGAGCACGATGATGCCGTCGGCGATCCTGCCTGAAAGCTCCAGCATCTTCGGCCCGCTCGCGGCAATGTAGATAGGAATTTTGTTTTTGGACGGATGCTTGAGGTGGATCTTTCCCGTCTCCAGTTGCACTTCTTCTCCGGCAAGCAGCGCGCGCATCTGTTGGATCGTTTTTTCAAAATAATCCAGCTTCGCCGGCTTCATCCCCATCGTCTCCACCGAGCTGTCTCCGAGTCCGATGCCGACGATGAAGCGCCCTGGCGCAAGCTCTTCGAGTGTCGCGTAGGCGCTGGCTACCACCGATGGATGGCGTGTCAGGGGATTGGTAACTCCGGTGCCGAGCTTGACCTTCGATGTGTTCAACGCGGCGGCCGCCATGTTGACGTAGGCCTCGCGCCAGATGAGATGCGAATCGCCGATCCAGACGTGGCTGAAGCCCAGCTCTTCCGAGAGCTTGGCAAGTTGGATCATGTTCCGCAGCGGCTCCGTGGGGAAAAGGCCTACGCCGTAATTCATTGCGCTCACGGGAATATTCATTATCATTCCAGCTCACCCTTCGACATGGACGCCACCACCCGCTCTCCGAGCCCGCGCAATGGGGTTGCTGCTTAATCCCACCGGCAGTATCGGATGCGCGGGCTCTACGAACGGCTGGCGGCGTTCACTGCGAGGCCCTCCTTATTTTATTTCTGCGTTGCGAGACGCTCCGGCGGCGGCGTCTGCTGGCTGCGGCCGGCGACGCGGATCTCGCCGTCGATGATCACCATCGAGATGCCCGGCAAATCGCCCTTGGCGAAGGAATCGAGCGCGTCTTGCGCAACTGAACCTGCAATCTTGTGCAGCAGCACTATGTCCGCCGGCCGCCCTTCCTCGAGCAGGCCGAGGTTGAGACCGTGAGCCCGGCCGACGTTGCCGGTCGCCATGCAGATCGCAACTTCAGGCGGCACCTCGGCGACCGAAGATAAAAACGCGATCTCGCGCAGCATGCCGCGCGGGATAATTCCCGTTCCGCCGGGCGTGTCGGTGCCGATCAGCACGCGGTGGTAAGCGTTGTGCGCCTTGACCGCGCGGATGAGGCTCAGCGCCATGCGGTAATTTCCCGAGCTGCAAATCTCGACGTGATAGTCCGTCTCGGCGACGATCCGCGTCATATCTTTTTCCGGCATGGGAATCGGGCCGCCGGTGATATGGCCGACGACATCCGGCTTGATTGTCGTCACAATGTCGAAGCCCGCTACCTGGCTCACGCCGGAGCGCGACACGCCGCCCGAGTGAATCTTTACTTTGATGCCGCGCGCCCCGGCCCATTTCACGTACCGCTCCGCTTCGCCGTTGGGCAACAGGCTGTAGTCGTAGAAAATAAATTTCACCAGGCGGATGCCGGCGGCGGCGATCTCGTCGAAATCTTTTTCCGTGAGTCCCGGAACTAATAGCAGCGTGCCGGCAAAAACTTTTACGCCGGACGGGCGCAGGTTGTCGTAGCAGCGCTTGGTGACCAGGGCGAGCGACAGCGCCGTCCTCGCGTCGGGCGGCAGAGGCAGGCCGGGCAGATGCAACTCGCCGGCGGAGATGAGCGCCGTCACGCCGCCGTGCATGTAGTTGGTGATCCAGGAGAGCGAGTTCTGCGCCGGCGTGTATTCGCCGATGGAGGGATGCGAGTGGGAATCGACTAAGCCGGGGATGGCGGTGATCCCCTGGGCATTGATGACCGTGTCCGCGCACTCGCCGATCCCGTTGCCGATCGCGCGGATGAGACCGTCTTCCACATAGATCGAGTCCGCCCGCCGCAGGGGATTTTTCAAATCGCCCGTGACCAGAGCGCCGATATTCCTGATCAGAACCGAAGCCATAAAAATCGCAGCGCGGCGTAACTCGGTGGGACTATATCAAAGCGATCTGAGAAGACAAAGTCCGGGAGGCCGAGTAGTCGCTCCTCAGCCTTCGGTCACCGCCTTGATCGATTGATATGTCACATCCACAAGGCTTGCCAGCTCATTTTCCGTAATCGTCAGCGGCGGCATCAGGATAATTACATCACCCAGAGGCCGGATCATCACGCCCCGCTTGCGCGCGTCAAGAATTACTTTGTGGCCGATTCTCTTTGCCATCGGGTAACTTTTGCGGCTGTCTTTGTCCTCGGCCAGCTCGATCCCGACCATGAAGCCCCACTGGCGAATATCGGCCACGTGAGGCAGCGGAACAAATTCTCGCTCCAGCCGCCGCTTGAGGTAATCGATCTTCGGCTGCATCCGTTCGATGATCTTCCCCTGCTTGAAAAGCTCAAGACTCGCCAGGGCGACGGCGCACCCCAGGGGATTCCCGGTATAAGTGTGGCCGTGAAAGAAGGTTTTGAATTCCCTGTACTCCCCGAGAAAGGCGGAGAAGATTTTCTCCGTCGTAAGCGTCGCGGCCAGCGGAAGATAGCCGCCGGTGATCCCTTTGGCTAAACAGAGTATGTCGGGCGTTACTCCCGCCTGCTCGCAGGCAAACATCCTGCCGGTTCTGCCGAAGCCGGTCGCGACTTCGTCGGTAATAAAAAGAATTCCGTTCTTGCGGCAGATTTCGCTCAACGCTTTGACGTAGACTGCGGGCTGCGACCACATCCCCGCCGCGCCCTGCATCAGCGGCTCCGCGATAAGCGCGGCAAGTGAATTTTTCTCTTGCGCGAGCTTTTCTTCGGCCTCCTGGATTGCGCTCTTGAGCGCCGTCTCCTCGCTCATGCGCTTAAACCAGCGAAAAACATGCGGCGGGTTGAGGCGCAAGACCGGAAACAGCAACGAGCGGTGAAAATGGTGAAACGTCTCCGAGTAGCCGACGCTCATCGATCCGACGGTGTCGCCGTGATAGGCCTCGACGAGCGAAGCGAAGCCGGTGCGAGCTGTCTCGCCTTTGAGCTGCCAGTACTGCATGGCGATTTTCAGGGCGACTTCGACCGCCGTCGCGCCGCTATCGGAATAAAAAACCCGCTTGAGGCCGCTGGGAGCGATTTCGACAAGCTGTTCAGCCAGTTCGATGCCGGGCACGTGACTCAGACCGAGAAAGGTCGAATGGGCGATGCGATCGAGCTGTTCTCTCAGCGCCCGATCCAGCTCTGCTTTTCGATGGCCGTGAACGTTGCACCAGAGTGAAGAGACCCCGTCGAGGTATCTTTTCCCCTCGACGTCGACCAGATAGTGTCCCTCGCCCCGCTCGATAATGATGGGATCTTCTCCCATCCACTCTCGCATCTGCGTAAACGGATGCCACAAATAAGTGCGGTCGAGATGCTTAAGTTGTTCGTATCGGGACATGGTCATATAAATGTTGAATTTTGAATGTTGAATTTTAAATTTTAAGATCGAGATTCCAATTCAAAACTCAAAATTAAGAATTCAAAATTCTCCGCGCACTTCTTCGAAGGTCCGCAGTGCGCGATGTAGGTGCTCGTGCGTGTGCGTCGCCATGAGCGTGATTCTCAGGCGCGAAGTCCCTTCCGGCACCGTCGGCGGCCGGATGCCTTGCGCAAAGACGCCTTTCTCCAGCAACCGCTCGGAAAACGTCATGCATTTTTGCGAGTCGCCAATGATCAGCGGCAAAATCTGGCTCTCGCTCTGCCCGAGGCAAAATCGCAATTTTCTAAGTCCCTCCCTCAGCGCGCGGCAGTTGTGCCAGAGCGCCAGCCGCCGCTGCGGCTCCTGGTACAAGAGATCGACGGCGGCGATGGCTGCGGCCAACACCGGTGGCGGGAGCGAAGTCGTGAAGATAAAACTCCGGCAGCGATTGATGAGTAGCTCGCGCAGCGCGTGGCTGCCGGCAACGTAAGCGCCGAAGCCGCCGAGCGCCTTTCCCAGCGTCCCCATCTGCACGAGTATGCGGTCGCCCACCCCCACTTTTGCCACGACTCCGGCGCCGTTTGGGCCCAGGACGCCGGTAGCATGGGCCTCATCGACCATGATGAGCGCGCCGTGGCGCTCCGCCAGCTCGACGAGCTCCGCCAGCGGCGCTTCGTCCCCGTCCATGCTGAAAAGCGTTTCGGTGACGATTAGCTTGCGTCCGGTTGCCGGCGCCCTTTTTAATTCGTCTTCGAGCCGCGCTAAGTCGCAGTGCGGATAGACCACGGTCTTGGCCCGCGACAGACGGCAGCCGTCGATCAGGCTTGCGTGGTTGAGCGCGTCGCTAAAAATCACGTCGCCTTCGCCGGCGAGCGTGGGAATGATGCCGACGTTGGCCTGAAAGCCGGAGTTGAAAACCAGCGCCGCCTCGGTCCCTTTGAGCCCGGCGATTTTCTCCTCCAGCTCCTCGTGCAGCGCCATGTTCCCTGAGATCAGCCGCGAGGCCACGGCGCCAACGCCGTAGTGGTCGATCGCCTCCTTCGCCGCTTTTTTGAGCGCCGGATGGTTCGCCAGGCCGAGATAGTTGTTGGAAGAAAAATTCAGCACTTCCCTGCCGTCGAGGAGCAGAGTCGCCCCCTGTTCCCCCTCGACGCGCCGCAGCTTGCGGTAAAGCCCCTGCCGCTTGAGCGCATCAAGCTCATCTTGGATAAAATTCCCAGCCATTGCGCGAATAGATTTATTATATGGAGGAAACCATAGCAACCGGCGCAGTTCATCCATTACCCCAATACTCCATTACTCCAACACTCCATTTCCCCAAGCTTGACCATCGAACAAGCGCAGTGGTAGACATATATCGAGTTTAGGTTTTGAAAAGTCTATTCCCAGGCCGGTCAAAAAGGTCTCAGATGCATCGAGCGCAACCATCGCTACCGCCCGCCTGGGGGTCTCTCGAAGGGCCGATGCGTGGGACGAGCAGGTGCAAGCGTAGCTCAGAGTTACCCTTAGCTTGTAGGAACAGCGTAACATCGACGTATCGCGTCGGCCCGGAGAGAGATTCCCAGGCGGGCTGACGGCAGGTGAGCCTTTTTCAACGGCCTGGGGGGAGGTATTTTATGGCTGAGCGTATCTGGGATCGTTTTCTGACCGAGCAGGATAAGGCGCATCTCGCCATGAAACCGCCCAGGCCGATCGGCTTCGGCAAAAAGCCCGCGCTGCTGCTGATCGACCTCTACCGCTGGGTCTTCGGCGACAAGCCTGAGCCGATCCTGGAAGCAATCAAGAACTGGCCGGGGAGCTGCGGCATGGCGGGCTGGAACGCGATCCCGCATATTCAAACCTTGCTCAAAACTGCGCGCGAAGCGCGGATTCCGATTGTTCACGTCACGGGTCTGGCCGGCGCCGGCGTGCAGGAATGGTCTTTCAGGCGCAACGGCGACCCGAGCAAGCTAAGTCCCGAAGGCCAGCAGCGCCGCCAACACAAGTTCGACATTATCGACGAAGTAGAGCCGCTTCCCGGCGAGGCGGTGCTGAGGAAAACCTCTCCGAGCGCCTTCTGGGGCACGCCGCTCGTGGGACACTTGAATCAACTCGGCATCGACACCGTGATCGCCTGCGGCGAGAGCACGAGCGGTTGCGTCCGCGCGAGCGTGGTCGACGGCACCACCTATCGTTTCCGCATGGTCGTCGCGGAGGAGTGCGTCTTCGACCGCCACGAGGCCTGCCACGCCATCAACCTCTTCGACATGAACCAAAAGTACGCCGACGTCCTGCCGCTGAACGAGGTGGTTCAGTACATGCGCTCCTGGCGCGCCGAACAGCCTGTGGGAGCTTAGGGGCAAGCCACACTTTCACACGATGCGCATCGCGGTTCCCGACCTGGTCTCCAATTCCTACTTTCCGGCCATCGCCGCCGCGGAGTTGGGCTTCTTCAAGGCCGAAGGGCTCGACATCGAAAAGGTCGAACTCCTCTTTCCGGTGCCGAAGACGATGGAGGCGCTGCACGATGGCACGCTCGATTTCGTCGCCGGCTCGGCGCATGCGACGCTGATGGCCTTTCCGGATTGGAAAGGCGCAAGGCTTTTAGCCGCTTTGGGCCAGCGGATGTATTGGTTCCTCGTCCTGCGCGCGGACCTCGGCGCCAAGCGCGGCGACATCCAGGCCGTCAAAGGTCTCAAGATTGGCGCGGCGCCGGGCGTCGACTATGGGCTGAAGCGCCTCTTGCTCGAAGCCGGCATCGACCCTGTGCGCGATCAGGTCCAGATCGGTCCTGTTCCGGGCGCGACCGGCGCTACCGTCTCCTTCGGCCTCACCGCGGCCAAGGCGCTGGAAGAAAAAAAAATCGACGGCTTTTGGGCCAATGCGATGGGGGCCGCGCTCGCCGTGCGCCGGCGCGTCGGGACGGTCGTCCTCGACGTGCGGCGCGGCGACGGACCTCCGGCCGCTCGCAACTACACCTTCCCCGCTTTAGTCACGACGGAGCAGCGAGTCCAACGCGAGCCGGCAAGCGCCGCCGCCGCCATACGGGCGATCGTGCGCGCCCATCGGGTGCTGCGCGACGATCTCGGACGCGCGACGGAGGTCGCTCGAAAGATTTTTCCGCCCACGGAGACGCAGCTCATTGCCGAGCTGATCAACCGCGACCTTCCCTACTACGATGCGACGATCTCCGAAGAGGCCGTGAGCGAGATGAATCGCTTCGCCCAGGATATGGGGCTCCTCTCCGGGCCGGTGGCGTACGATCAGGTCGTGGCCACGCAGTTTCGCAACCTGTGGAAGAGTGACGGGGTAAGGGGCCACCGGGATGGCGAAAGCTAAAGTCGTCTACTCCTGCCAGAATTGCGGCTTCCAGTCGCCCAAGTGGCTGGGAAAATGTCCCGATTGCAATCAATGGAACACGCTGGTCGAGGAAAAATTCGAGCGGACGGCTCACCCGCGCGACGAGTTCAATCTCGGCACCAAGGAGAGCCCGGCATCGATCGCCGAGATCTCAACCGCGGAAGCGGGCAGGGCCCTCTCCGGCATCGGTGAGTTCGACCGCGTGCTCGGCGGCGGGCTGGTTCCCGGCTCGGTCACGCTGATCGGCGGCGATCCCGGCATCGGCAAGTCAACTCTTTTGCTGCAAGCCTTCGCCGCGCTGAGCCAAAGCGGCCTTTGCTGCCTCTACGTCTCGGGAGAAGAATCGCAGCGGCAGATCAAGATGCGCGCCGAGCGGCTCGGCATCGTCTCGCCGAAGCTGTTGATTCTGAGCGAGACGTCGCTCGAAAGAATCCTGGAGCAGGTCAAGAAAAATAAGCCCGATGTCCTGGTGATCGATTCGATCCAGACGATTTTCACCTCCACCCTTCCTTCCGCGCCGGGCAGCATCGGCCAGGTCAGGGAATCTTCCGGCCTGATTATCACGCTGGCGAAAAAGAGCGGCCTCAGCGCCTTTCTCATCGGCCACGTGACCAAAGACGGATCGCTCGCCGGCCCGCGCGTGCTCGAACACATGGTCGATACCGTGCTCTATTTCGAGGGCGACAGGGGGCACAACTTCCGGATTCTGAGGGCGATCAAGAACCGCTTCGGCTCGACCAACGAGATCGGCGTCTTCGAGATGAAGGAGAGCGGGCTTCGGGAGGTGAGCAATCCCTCGGAGATTTTTCTCCTGGAGCGGCCGCTGCACGCGCCCGGCTCGGTGGTGATCTGCAGCATGGAGGGGACGCGCCCGATTCTGGTCGAGCTTCAGGCGCTGGTCAGCCACTCTTTTCTCGCCGTCCCGCGCCGCACCACCATCGGCGTCGATCACAACCGCGTCGCGCTGCTGGTCGCAGTCCTGGAAAAAAAGATGGGGGTGAATCTGTTCAACCAGGACGTGTTCGTGAACGTCGCCGGCGGCGTGCAGGTGGAAGAGCCGGCGGTCGATCTCGGCATCGTCGGAGCGATCGCCTCAAGCTATCAGGAGAAGGCCATCGACGCGAAGACGGTCATCTTCGGCGAAGTGGGCCTCGCCGGTGAGGTCCGCGCCATCGCCCAGGCCGAGGCGCGCGTCAAAGAGGCGGGAAAGCTCGGCTTCGAGCGCTGTGTCCTCCCGCAGAGCAACAGCGCGCAATTGGGTCACGTCAAGAGCCCGGTGCTGATCGGCGTAAGCTCGCTGGCCGAGTGCTGGGAAGTCCTGTTCTGAGGGCCAATAACTTCAACGCTGCTCGGTATCGAGACTAGAATTCTAAGGGGTTTGTTGGACCGGCCATTTATACAATATCGGCATAGCAGCATCTCTAAGGTTATTGAGCTGAGTTGCATTTAGCTGGCCACGAGATTTTGGTCCAAAAACTAGGGCATGAGCAGGATCCTCTGGAGTAGGCTCGCGTTCGATTGTGCAACCTAAAGAACGGGCAAATCCAGCTTCAAATTCAACAACGCTGTGTTTGGGATAATCTCTCGTTAGGATTTCGATCGTTGTTTCCGAAGCTATTGAAACGGAAAGCCCGTCGCGGGTATTGAAGGCTCCGGTACTTACGCGAGGTGGGTTGAGAGTCCAATCAATTTGCGACGGATGAACACGCCGCCACAAGCGTTCGCTGTTGTCGATTGAGGGGTCATTCTGCCTCTCGGGCACAGCGTTTTCCTAATCAAGCGGCTACCTGCATTGAGTCTGAGGAAAGAAGCCATAGAAAGAGCGGACGAACGTCATCCGTGAGATGAAGGCGATCTTCCCGGTGCGGTTCTCCCGCCTCCATTGTTAAATACTCGACTGATCCGTCATCGAGGATCTCCAATTCAAGTACTCGCGACCCAATCTCCCATTCCAGCTGTAACCCGCCTCCCGATATCGGGACAACGCGCGGAGCAATAAAGTATTCAATGGTAGTACTGGTTAAAATCGCCATCGCAGTAGTCGCAGCGGCGACAGTAGGCGGGGGGCTACCATAACTGTCCCAATTTTCCGGAAGCGAGAGAACTTTTTTCAATGTCTTTATTCCGTGAATCTGCCACTCACTAAGGGTCTCAGTAGGAACGGCACTATTCCATTGCGCGTAGCTAACCGGATTCACAACAATCGGTGATGCGTAGGTTAAACCCGAACCCGATGCAACAACAGTGGAGGTGAAATTAGAACTGCCGCTTCCCATAATGGCTATTCCTGTTCCCGTGTACTTAGCTGAAGCGAATTGTCGGAACGTCATATTTTTCTCCCCCAAAAGTCGTGCATGTCTTTAGCCGTCAAATCCGTAAAACCTCGGACAATCCATTCATGTCCTAGGTCGAACCACTCTAAAACATGCTCCATGTCGGCCGATTCTGGCTTTCCTCGTGCCGTAAGATTTAGTTGCAGAATCTCTTTGGCATCCTGTGTAATCGCTGGTTGCATCTGTATATGAAGTCTTCCTCTTTTGTCGGGTAACCCGTACCTGGCACCGATGTTTATCGATTCGGGCGCCGAAAGAAATTTGCCTGAGTACTTGCCTGACCAGCATGAAATGACTTTGTTTAATTCCCCGTAAGAATTCCAGCCCTGCCCTAACTCGATATGGTTCACATACGTTATTTCGCATTGATTGATTTCGGGCTTCCCAAGATCTGCTTCTTCTAAAAATTTACAAAATGTTTTCCACTCCTGACTAAAACTAGGTTTAATTCTATCGTAGTGAACGTACACGTCCTCGGGCTTCAGCTTTCGCCAATTATGTATAAAGCGGTTTGTTTGGACCTGCGTAAGCATGCGTCCGGATTTGTCGATAAACCAGCACCGAACATCTGGAATTGAGACTAATTCCACTCCCAATTTTGCTTGCACGAAGCGCTCAGTCTCAAATTGCTCCATTACAGTAGGTAAGGGAGGCTGCACCTGGAAATCAGGATAGTTATCGCGTATCTTTGCCCAGTAAAGCCCAAAATGGGGAATAGAAAATTTGACCAGGGGCGAAAACTGGACACCTAGATAAGTTTCAACAACCGGGGGTCGGTCATAATCCGGAGTACGTTCTGGCACAGCTGTGCACCTTGTCTAGTAGAATAGCACCGAAAACCCAGTTGTGAACAAGATGATCGCGCGATCCTGTGGCCTGATCTCAGGTATGTATATTGCGACGCCCCAACGCGCTATATTTGTGGCCTTTTGCAAGAGTTAGGTGCATTATAAAACCCACCGATGAAGAATGCAACTTCATTCTCCCTGCGAGTAGGGTCAAATCCAGACGCATTTCTGTCCTTATTCTGTGCCCAACTCATTAAGACTATGTCACGCTCAGCACGAGACAACGCCTCAAGGCAAATCTGTGATCTTGCGGCCAAAAGACGACACTATTGTAAGGTTGACGACGTCACAGCTCTAAGCTATTGAATTTGGACACGCCGGAGTGGCGGAATGGCAGACGCGTCGGACTCAAAATCCGATGGAGGCAACTCCGTGGGGGTTCAAGTCCCTTCTCCGGCACCAGCCACAGTTAGAGCCATCCCCTAGGAATTAGGCATTGGGGGGTAGGAGTTGGGGGGCCCAATTCCTAATCCCGCTTTTCCTTTACCGCGGTAGGAAAGATCAGCGACTTGATGACCACCGGCACCGCGCCGGAGGAATGGATCAGCGCGCCGATGTCGATGTAATCGAACTCGTTGAGCGACACGCCGTCGATCGATATCACCGGACTGGCGATCCGCATCTCCTCTTTGAAGTGAAGGCCGATAATGCCGCCGATGTCGCCGTCGCTGACTAGCGTGAGCGGATGGCCTTTGGCGAGGATTTTTCCGAGACCTTCTTTTACTCCGGAGCAAAAGGCCTGAAGGCGGGCAAACGTCGCCGAGCCCTCCCAGTGAAAGGCGACGGCCACCGGCTGCTTGCCGTCGACGAGATCCATGCGCGCGAGCGCCCGCTCCACCGCGCCTTTGACCGCCGCCGGGTTCATCGCATCGTCGCCAAACGGAAACTCCGGCGCGACCACCGGCATGTTGCGCACCGGCACCGCGTCGAGCGGATCGACGAAGATCGTGCTGCCGCTAACCTGGATCGTGTACTGCGACGCGCCGATGACCGTGGCGCGGATTTTTGCGGCCGGTTCCAGTACGGGAATGCCCAGACGGCCGATTCGCTCCTTGACCTCGCTCGCCAGCAGCGCTCCCAGATCGCCGAAGTCGCCCGGCTTCTGATCGTAAATGAACTCCGACACTCCGCCTGAGAAGGTAATCGCGTCAACTTTTCCCCGGTAGGACAGAGGCGGAAGACGGAGCAGCGCTTGCGTCTCCTGCGACCGAGAATTCAAACTCACGACCTCAAACAGACGGTCGGCCATCAGCGACGCCATCGACTGGAGCTTGGACCGATCCGCTTTCTGGCCCAGAACCGGATTCAGTCCGACGGCCGTAGCAAAAAGACGACCGGCCTCTTCCAGGCGCGTGATGATGCCGTCCTTGTCCAACACAATTAGCCGCGCGCCAACGTCGATCGCCGTCGCCTCCCGCACCCTGCCTTTGACGCAGATCGCGATCTTGCTCGTCCCGCCGCCGACGTCGATATTCATACAGACGCCGCCCAATCGCGCGGACTCGGCCACCGCCCCCGAGCCGTGCGCCGCCATCGTGCTCTCCAACCGGTCGCCGGCACTGACCGCTACGAATCGCCCTGCCTCCTGGGCGAACAGCTCGCCGATCGCGCGCGCATTGCGCCGCCTGACCGCCACGCCCGTGAGAATCAGCGCGCCGGTGTCGACGTCGTCGCGCTTGAGTCCCGCGTGCTCGTACTGGCGGTTGATGAAGTTTTCCAGCGCCGCGACATCGATGGTCAAGTCGTCGAGGTAGGGCGTGAGAAGAATTTCCGACTCGTTGAGAACAACGCGCCGCTTGACGACGTAGCGCGTCCCCTCCTGCCGCATTTCAAGACGGGAGAAGACGAGATGGGACGTTGACGAGCCGATATCGACGCCGACGCTTGTGAGCTTGATCTCGTCTTCTTCGACGATGTGGCGGCCGGGTGCAGTAAAACTACCCTGCATGATTTATTGAGAGAAACCGAAGATTCGGTAGAGTAACCCATTTTCGATTGCCGATTTTAGATTTTCGATTAGGAAAAGCCGCCTGCCAATCTAAAATCTAAAATCGAATCAGGGCTTGTGGTAGAGCGAGTCGGCCATTCTGGGGGCGACTCCCTCGTTCTTCAGCGTCTCCTCGTATTCCTTTCGCAGGTAGGGATCTTCGTCATAGTAGGGAATCGCCGTGCCGCCCTCATGGATATCGATCGCGCCGTAGTCGATCGCTTTTTCACCCGGACGGCCGCGCTCGCGCCCGGGCGCGTTCGGCCCGAACCACGCCGACAGGCGCAGCGGCTCTTTGCTGGTGCCGAAGTGGGCGTGAAACCAGTTTCCGCCCATCGGCGCGGCGCTGACTAATCCGACCGGCTCGTAATCCTGCCGCCTGACCTGATCGCCCTTCCCGTCTTTCCAGGGATTCTGTCCGAGGGTCGCGGGCCAGGTATACGTGTAGCCCTTCCCCGCGAGGCAGACGAGGACGGCCGCGGAGCCGTGCGCGTGGGCTTTGGAATATCTGCCGTTTTCGTGCTGCCCGATCCAGAGATAAAAATTGTTGCCTGTCATGTGCGGCTCGATTCTCCGGTAGCCGGGTGAGCGGCGATTATCGAGCGGCAGCTCGCAGTTTATAATGTCCGGAATAATGTTGGTTTGGCGCATCGCAAGGCCGCGCACCGGATCGGGCTCGATCTCTTCCTTGGGCTTGTAGTAATCGTCCGTCGGATCGAAGCGGTCCTTGAAAGTGTAGGGGCAGTTGAAGATGAAGTCGGGGTTCGAGAGGAGATTCATCATGTTCGGCGCGGTCGTGCCCGCGAGCAAAAGCGCGGGGCTGGAGGTCGCGTTGACGATTCGGTGGGACGCGTTGAGCGGGATCGAGAACAGCGAGCCCCGCTGCCACTCGAAGGTGAGCTTCTTGCCGTTGCCTTCCGCCCACACCTCCGTCGTGCCGCGCCCTTCGACGACCAGATAAATCTCCTCGTAGAGATGGCGCTCGGGGTTGAGCGCGCCGGCGCCCGGCACCTCGACCACGTAACAGCCCCAAAGCCCCTCAGTGCCGAGCAGTTGGATGAAAGTCCCGTTGCCGCCCATCTTCTTCCACGGCTTGCGCGGCAGGTCCTGAACTCTTCGCACGCCGATCTCTCGATAGATCGGAATCTCCTGCGCCTCCATGTAGAGGTCATAGGGCGTTTTTGGACGAAGAAACCTGCCGTAGCCGGCTTTGGTCGTCTGATCGGTAGGCTCGTGCCACTTGGATGCGCTGGGCTGAGACATATAACTTCCTCCCTTTCCTTAGTTGTTCCTAAGGTATTTACGGGCGAATTTCAACGCGTCCGGCGGATGTGCCTCAAAGAGTTTGCCGTAGTTTGCGCGCGGCTTGAACCAGCAGCGCCGCCTTGGCCATCGCCAGCTCGCGGCTGATCGTCATCAAGCCGCAGTCCGGCGCGAGCAGCAGAAGCGATGGCTTCACATAGTCAAGAGCGGGACGAACGCGCGCGACGACTTTTTCCACCGGCTCCGGCGGCGTATCGCCGGGATCGACGGAGCCGAAGACGACGAGCCTGTCGCCGCAGAGTTTGAGCAACGCCGGATCGTAACCGCTGCGGGCGAACTCCAGCGAGAAGCCGCCGATGCGGCTCCGCATCAGCAAAGAGATCAGCTCCGGATATTCGTATTCATGCTGGCGCTTGCCGCCGCCCGGATAGCCGTAGCAGAGGTGAACGATGGTGGGGATCGTAATCCCTTCGAGGCAACGGTCGAGCGCGCGCGCGCCATAGGCCGCAGCCTTTTCGTGGTAGCGCGTCATCGCCGGCTCGTCAATCTGGATGACATCGCAGCCGGCGGCTTCAAGCTCGCGCAGTTCTTGATTGAGCGCCGCCGCGACATCCATCGCCAGCGCCGCTTCATCTCTGTAGAACTCGTCGTAAGTGCTGTCCACCACCGTCACCGGCCCGGGCACGGCCATTTTGACAGGGCGCGAGGTCTGCGCCTTGGCGAAGCGCAGGTCAGACACCACGGCCGGAGCGAAGCGGCGGACCGGTCCCACCACGCGCGGCACCATCCGCTCGACATCGCTCCGCCGGCGAATCGCCTTGGCGTGGCGCTTGGCGAAGTCGAAGCCGTCCATGCTCGACAGCACGTGGTAGATGAATTGCGGCCGGCGCTGCTCGCCGTCGGTCAAAAGATCCAGACCGACGCGCTCCTGCTCGTTTAGGATGATCCGCGTGGCGTCATCCTGCGCCTCGCTCAGCGCATTGCCTTCAAGGCGGAAGGTCACCTCGCTTCGCTCTTGATCGGCCAACCACCGCGGGCGCGGAAAACTGCCGATGGTAGTCGTCGCGATGGGAGGAAGATTCATTAGCCCACACTGTTCATGGTATGAGGAAAGACCGCAACGCTGTGTTGTTCGACGGGGCAACCAGAAAGGACAATCCAGCCTTGCGGTCGCTCTCTATCGACCCGTCGCCAAGCCAACGACATCCTCGATGATGTCTAAAATCCTCTCGGTCCGGCGATCGAGGAGGAGGACATGCCGTCCAAGAATCACGCCGCGCCCGATCTCGGAAACTCTAGGTAACCGAACCTCGAGGTCGCGGGGGAACGGCTCGAGCCTCTTTTGCAGGCCGGGAGGAAGCTGGCCTTTCCTCTTCAATTGTTTTTGCAGGCCCGGAGGCAGCTCGCTCCGCTTGGCCAAGCCGGGTGGAAGCCCGCCTGGTTGGTCGCGGAAAAAGTCCCTGATGATGTCACGCTCCTTAGGCAGGAACATAGTCGCCCGCTCCCTGTCCGCTGCCGGCAGAGAAGCAGCGGCGAGCGAGCCGCAGATTAGAAAAGCGAAGGTGGCTTTGTAAAACAGCCGATTCTGCAGAAGACTTATCATCGTCTTCTCCTTTCTGCAGGAAAAACTGCGTTTACTCCCCGATCCCTGTAATCTTCACGCTGCCGTGTTTGGATTTGTACTTGCGGTTGAGATAGATCAGCACGCCGGTGAGCCCCTCAACCACATAGGCGTTGGCCGCCGGGCCGGCGTCGAACGCGCGCGCGCCGATCCGCCGAATGATCTCCATCACGCTCTGCTTGGCCGCCTCGCTGTCGCCGCAAACCAGCACGTCGCCGAGACTCGCCTCCGCATCGCCCAAATCGGCCGCCGAGATATTGTGCAGCGCCCCGACCACCGGCGCTTCGCCTTCGATGATTTTTTGCGCTTCGAGCAAAGCGGACCCGGCGGGCGGCACGAAGGGCCTCCCCTTCTGCAGCGGCACGACAGTGTCAATCACGGTCTTACCCGCCAATTGGCCTTTGAGATCGGCGACGATCTTGGCGTGTCCTTCGTAAGGCACGGCGATGACGACGAACTCGGCCTCAGTCACCGCCTCTTGATTGCCTCTGCCTTCGAGCCTTCCTTGCGTCACTTTCGGTTTCAACGACTCGACGACCGCCTTCGCTTTTTCCGGGTCGCGCGAGCCGATCAACACCCTAACACCCGGCGCCGCCAGACGCGCCGCGAGCGCCGTGCCGAGATTGCCGGTTCCCCCTACGATAGCTACGGAAATTTCTTTCTCCATGTCAGTGACCCCTGAGCGCGGCTCAGGGTCAGAAACTGCGAAAGAGATCTTCCGCCTCAGGGCGGAGCAGCTCCTTCGCCGATCCATCTTCCCCCTTTCTTTCGTACCCTCGAATAATCACCACCGGTGTTTGACCTTTTTTCCCCATCACAATCTCCGCCGCGCCGGCCAGCTCGTCCGCCACCGCCGCCACCGCGGCTCTAAGCTCGTAGCCGTACGGATCGTTGCTTTCCCGGTCGTCTTTGAACGGTCTCAGCCCGGCGACGCCGACGGCGATGTCCACCGTCCCCAGGCGCCAGGCCCGTCCGAAGCTGTCGCTGACGATGATTCCCGGCGCGACGCCGACGCGCTGTTTGATCTCTTCTCGGATTGTTCGCGCCGAACCGTCGGGATCGCGCGGCAGAAGCGCAATCTTGCCCAACCCGACGTTCGATTGATCCACTCCTGCATTGGCGCAGATGAACCCGTGATGCGTTTCAACGATGATCGCCCCGTGTCCCGTCCGAATAACCCGCCGGCTCTCCCTGAGAATGACCTCCAGCGCGCGCGCGTCTTTGCCGAGCTCTTTTGCCAGCTCGACCGCCCGCGGCGAAGGCTGAACCTCTGCCAGCTTGAGAACCTGCCCCTCGGCCTTGGAGACGATCTTATGCGCCACGACGAGCACATCCTGATCCGCAAGCGTTAGCCCCTGCCCGGCGCAACCATGAACAATCAGCGAGCCGATCGAATCGCCGTGCCGCACTTCGCCTAAGCCTTCCAGCCCCACGATCTCCAGCCGCTTCATAGGTCACCCGAGCGGCGCGCGTCCGCCGCGCGTCTCATCTCCATCACCTTACCGTAACTCTCAGCCGCTCCATCGCCCGACAAGATGAAGCGCTCCAGATCTTGCGGCTCGTCGATATCGAGTCCGATCCGCTCGTTTTCCAGCACACGCAGCGGCAGCTCCTGGGCCGCCACCTGGCTCAGATGATACGAGAAGCTGTCGTAGCCGAAGCGCAGCTGAATCAGGTCCGGCGGCGAGAGCAGCAGCGCATTGGTCCCCATCCGGTCGTGCGACGGAACCAGCAGGGCGAAAGGAGACAGGCCGTCGTGTCTGGCCGCCTGTCCAAGCACAAGCTCGATGTCGCCGGCGCGGAGCAAGGGAATGTCGGCGGGAATAATCAGGGCGGCCTGGATTCCTCGGTGCTTCATCTCGGCAAGAGCATAGGTGACGGCTTCGGTCTCGCCTGCTTCCTTCTCTTCGATGATCACCTCGGCCCCGAGCGAGGCGGCGATCTCGCGCACGCGCCGATCTCCGGTCACGACGTGCGTTGATTCCAACCCGCGCGCTAAAAGCGTTTGGCGAAGCACGTCGCGCAACATCGTTTCGGCGAGCAGCGCGCGCTCGGGCTCGTTCAACAGAGCGGAGAGCCGCTGCTTGGCGTTGGCGAAGCCTTTCGCGGGGATGAGGGCGGAGACTTTCATACGAGAGCCAAAACCTCGCGGGCCGACCGTTTCTTATCGTCGAGAGAATTCATGCGTATCGCAGTCGCCACCGTCTCGACGCCGAGCGCTTCGATGCGATTCCGTTGAGAGCTGTCCTCCGGCGCGATGACAAACGTATCCAGAAAGTCCGCGTAAGCCTTCGCCACACCGAACGAAGACGCCTCCATCCCCATCGCCGCCATCAACTTGTCCGCCGGACCGGTCACGGCGGCGCCCTGAATGATCGGACTTACTCCGATGACGCGCGCCGGAGTTTCTTCCAACGCCTGTCGAACGCCCGGCACGGCCAGGATCGGCCCGATGCTGGTCACCGGATTGCTCGGACAGACGATCACCGCGCGAGCCTTGCGGATCGCTTCGACGACACCCGGCACCGCGCGGCTCTTCGCGACGCCCGCGTAAGCGACTCCGCTCACCTCGCTAGACCAGCGCTCCTTGACGAAATATTCCTGAAACGAGATTTCCCCCGCGGGCGTTCGGATTCTGGTCTCCACCTTATCATCCGACATCGGCAAAATCCCGCTTCTCACGCCGAGCGCCTTCCTGATTTTTTCAGTTGCCTGCGTGAGCGTCAGCCCTTCGTTCAACAGCCGCGTGCGCGTGAGGTGCGTCGCGAGATCGCGGTCACCGACCTTGAACCAGCTCTCGCCGCCGTATTTGCCGATCCACTCAAGAGTCGCAAACGTGTCGCCTTTGATCCCCCAGCCCCTCTCCGTGTCCGCGAACCCGGCCAGCGTGTAGGTGGTCGTGTCGAGATCCGGCGAGATGTGGAGGCCATGGAAGACAAAGTCGTCGCCGGTGTTGCAGACGATGACAAGCTCGGCCGGATCGGTCTCAAGGCTCAAACCCTGAATCAGCTTCGCCCCGCCCGTCCCTCCCGTAAGAACCGCCAACATCCGCTTCTGCGCCTACGCCCTCAGCGCTTCCCGCGGCGCACTCTCGAAGGTCGGCATCTTGGGCGACAGCTCCCGTGTGACTAATCCATCCGCATCGCGAAGCCGCTCGACGTAGGAAACAAGCGAAGATGGGATAAATTTCTCTCCCTGAGCGATGAACTCCGGATAGATCGGCAGCCGCGCCCTGAGCGTAAAACCCGCGGCGGCGGTTTTCTCGTGTAGCGCCGCGAGCGCCGGCCACGGCGCCTCCGGGTTGATAAAGTCCGGCGTCACCGGCGACACTCCGCCCCAGTCGTTGATTCCGGCGCGTAGATAGAGCGGGTAGCTTTCAGGCGTGAGGTTCGGCGGCGCCTGAATGTTCATCTCGCCGCCCAAAATCAGCCGCGCGAGGGCGATGGTCTTCAGCATCTCTTCGAGGGACGGCTCCGGATGGTCGCGCATCGGAATCTCCGGCTTGGCGCGGAAATTCTGGACGATGACTTCTTGGATGTGCCCGTAGCGTTGATGCAGCTCGCGGATAGCAAACAGGGAATCGATCCTCTCCTCCCACGTCTCGCCGATGCCTATCAGAATTCCGGTGGTAAAAGGGATGCGTAGCTTGCCCGCCTCGGCGATGGTTTTCAGCCGAAGCTCCGGCTTTTTATCCGGCGCGTCGAAATGCGGACCCGAGGGCAGCATGAGGCGGGGGCTCACGTTTTCCAGCATGAGGCCGAGACTGGCGTTGACCTCTTTAAGCTGCCGCAGGTCGCCGCTGCCCATAAGGCCGGGGTTCGAGTGCGGCAGCACTCCGGTCTCTTCCAGCACGACCTTGCAGGCTTCGTAGAGGTAGTCGAGCGTGCGCTTGAGTCCCAACTTCGCCAAAAACACTTTCATCTCGCCATAGATCGCTTCCGGCCGGTCTCCCAGGCTGAGCAGCGCTTCGGTGCAGCCGAGCGCCTTTCCACGGCGCACGACAGCCAGCACTTCAGCGAGGGTCATCGTTTTCGCGCCCGGCTCATCCGGCGCTTTGCGAAACGTGCAGTAGCCGCAGAAATCGCGGCAGAGATTGGTGAGGGGGATGAAAACTTTCGGCGAGAAAGTGACGGTCTTGCCTTTGTGGCGGTCGCGCAACGTCGATGCAGCTTCAAGAAGCGCTGCCAACTCCTCCCCGCGCGCCGCGGCGAGACGCACCGCTTCATCTTTGGTCGGCGTCTTCCCCTGAAGGCGATCACTGAGGATGGTCCGTATCACTCTGCCTGAATAGCCGATTCACCCCATCAGATCAACTCCCCATCGGAATCTTGAAAAACAGCGTCGAGCGCAACCATCATCGCCGACCGCCTGGGCATCTCTCGGAGGGCCGATGCAAACCCTTCGGGATCTCAAATGGCAAATCTCAAATCCCAAATCTGAGATCTGTCCGCCACAGTACTTTGGCGGAGAAATTCCGAGCGTAGCGAGGACATGTCGGCCCGGAGAGAGATTCCCTGGCGGGCGGCCTATGCTTTGACACGGTCTGAAAGAGGGACTATGTTCTCCTCGGTGCAAGCGGAAGACCAAGTTATGACCGCAAACCTCGATAACATTCTGGTGATTGATGCGGACGGTCACGTCAACGAGGGCGACGTCGACCTTAAACCTTACGTGCCGGAGAAATGGCGCGCGCAAGCTCCCGTGCGTTTGCGCGACAACAAGGGCCACCCGCGCATGCTCCTCGAAGGACGCATCTGGCCGGCCGCCGAGGGGCCCGGCCCGGGAGTCTCTGGACCCATGACCGAGAAGGCGCGCAAGACCCGGCCCGGCATGACCGATCCGGTCGAACGGCTCAAAGACATGGACTTAGAGGGCATCGACGTCGCGGTGCTGTTCGGCACGCAAATCGCTCTGACTGTGAATGGCCTGATGAACGGCGATCTCGCAGCCGCGCTCTGCCGCGCAGTCAACGAGTGGCTGATCGAATACTGTAGCGCCGATCCGAAGCGGCTCCTGGCGGTGGGGTTGATCCCGTGTCAGGCGCCTGAAGCCGCCGTCAAGGAGCTTGAGTTTCTCGCCAAAGCGGGCGCGGTGTCCGCCATGCTCCCGACCAACGTCTACGGCCGGAACATGGGAGATTCAATGTTTTTTCCGATCTACGACGCCGCGGAGAAAATCGGCATGACGCTCAGCGTCCATCCGCAGACCGGCCACGACGGCGTCCCCGGAGTTTCCGGCGTCATGGGCGCGGGAAGCCGCCGTTTCTATAAATACGTATATGTGCACATGACCGCTTTTCCGTTCGAACTGATGATCGCGATGATGCACATGATCGGCGAAGGAGTCTTCGACCGCTTCCCGCGCCTCAGAGTCGCTTTTATGGAAGGCGGCGCCGGCTGGCTGCCTTACTGGATGGAGCGCTTCGATGAGCATATCGAAAAGCTCGCGCCGCAGATGCCGGCGCTAAAGCGCAGGCCGAGCGAGATCATCCGCAGCGAGCAAATTGTGTTGAGTTGCGAATCGGAAGAGAGCGGCCTCGACCGCGTGCTGGAGGCCGCCGGCGCAGGGAGCGTGCTCTACGCGTCGGATTACTGCCACTGGGACTGTCACTTCCCCTACTCGGTGAAAGACATAGTTGATGCGCGCCATTTGACGGACGAGCAGAGAGAGGAAATTTTAAGCCGCAACGCGATCGACTTCTTCAGGCTTAGGAACTTTCCCCAGCCCGGAGCGCTTAAAATCGCGCGGCAGAGCTGGGAGCAGGAAGCTCGTAAAGCCGCGGTGGGCAAGTGATGCGCAAAGCTCTCGCAGCAGCTGTCACCCTGTCATGGCTTTTCTCTGCAGCCGTTGGGCAAGCCGCAGACATCCAACAAAAAATCCGCATCGGTTTTCCTTCGCTCGCCTTCTCGTACCTTCCGTTTTATGTCGCGCAGGAGAAAGGCTTGCTCAAGAAGACCGGCTTCGAGTCCGAGTACATCCAGATGCGTACGGGCATTCAACCGCAAGCGGTCGTCAACGGCAACATCAATTTTTTCCCTTCTGTTTCCACGGGCATCTCCGCCGCGATCTCCGGCCTTCCGCTGGTCGTCGTGCTCAACCTCTATAACGGCACGCCCTGGATCCTGGTCACCGGCAAGGAGGTCAGTAAGCCGCAGGACTTGATCGGGAAAAACCTGGCGATCTCGGGTATCCGCACATCGCCCTACTATTTCCTCCTCGCCGCGCTCAAAAAATGGGAGATCCCTGAAAAGAATGTGGCGCTCATCTCTACGGGAGGCACGGCTTCGAGTTTTGCCGCGCTCGCCAGCAACCAGGTGGCCGGCGCGGTTCTCACGCCGCCGTTTGACGACAAGGCCGTTTCTCTGGGCTTTAAAAAATTCCAGTTTCTGGGAGACTTGGTCGATATTCCCTACGTTGGTCTGGTCACATCGCAGGACGAGGTAAAGAATCACCGTGACCGCGTGCGAAAAACCCTAGCTGCGATCTTGGAGGCAGTCTCATGGACACGTTCCAACCGCGGCGAGAGCGTCAAAATGATCGCAGATAAATTCAAAGTGACTCCGGCCGAAGCGGAGCGAACTTACGAGACGATGATTTCGATGCTGACGAAGGATGGCCGCTTGACCCCTAAAGTCGTCCGGGAATATATGGAAGTCTTGCGCCAGGAGCGGCCGATCCCCGCGGATCTCGACCCGCAGAAGTTGCTGGACTTCTCCATGTTGCCGCCAGGAGGATGACATGCGTACGCGTTGCCTTAGTGGCCGTATCCGTACGTTGTTTCTCGTCGCGTTCATCTTCGGCGCAGCGGCGCTCCTCGCAACTCCGGCGCGAGAGCTCAACTCGCAGACGAGGCAGCAAGTGAAGGTTGCCGTCGAGTTCAAGCAGACCGGCAGCCAGGGCCGGGAAACGCTGGGCGGAACCGGCGGCGTGATCATCACGAGAAAAAGCGTCCGCCCCGACGGGCGCGTGGTCGTCGAGGACACGCTGACGAAAACCCGGCGCTCTACGGGGATTTTTACGTTGGTGCAGGACGGCGGCGAATCCAGCCTGCTCGTCGCCACGAAAGTTCCCTACACCGAGGCGATCTACTATCAAAACTATCTGACCGGCGCCGGCTACACCGTCGCGCGCGTGGCATTTCTCGACGTCGGCACCGCGCTCAAAGTGCGGGCGCAGATCCTCCCGCAGAATCAGATCCGGGTCCAACTGATGCCGCGGATCAGCTATTTTTCCACCGAGGGCGGCGGGGCGATCGACGTGACCGAGGCCGCTACTGAGTTAATCGTTCCGCACGGCCAGCCGGTTTTCCTCGGCGGCGCGACGACGCAGATGCACGAGGTCACGCGCCAGCTGCTCGGCTTCGGCAGCCGGCAGGGGGCGAGCGAAACTTCGATCACGCTCACCGCAACGATCCAGTAAGCCTAAACAAGGAGACTTAGTCATGGCGACGAATTCAACCTTAATTATGGACGGCGACGGACATGTCGTGGAGGATATGGACGCGATCTCGAGTCTCATGCCGCAGCGCTACCGGGAAAAATACGGCGAGCGCCTGTTCGATCCCTTTCCGCCGTTGGATCACTTGCACTCCTGCAACCTCCACGACCTGCCGCCCGGCGCCTTCGCGCGCGTCGGCCCCGACGGCTGGCTCGATTTTTTGAAAGACGTAGGCATCGAAGCGACCGTGCTCTACACCACGCGCGGGCTGGCGTTCGGCAAAGTCGTGAGCCGCGACTGGGCGATCGATCTGGCGCGCGCCTACAACGACTGGCTCCATCAAACCTACATCAAGCGGAGCCCCCGTTTCCAAGGCATGGCGCTCATCCCGCTGCAAGAACCGGACGCCGCGGTGGCAGAGCTCAGACGAGTGGTCAAAGAGCTGGGCATGTGCGGCGCGATGCTGCCATCGACCGGATTCCAGTTTAATCTCGGCCACAAGCTTTACTGGCCGATCTATGAAGAGGCGAACCGCCTTGGCTGCTGCCTGGGAATCCACGGCGGCGCGCATGAAAACCTCGGCATGGACGATCTCAATCCCTACGCGCCGGTGCACGCCCTCGGCCATCCCTTCGGCCTGCAGATCGCCTTTGCCGGTCTCATCTTTAACGGCATCTTCGACAAGTTCCCCAATTTACGAATCGGCTTCATGGAGGGCGGCGTCGCCTGGCTGCTCATGTGTCTGGAGCGCTTCGACCGCTCCTACGAGACGCACATCCAGCACGACCCGCGCGGCGAGTTTCTCCAGCTCCAAAAGGGCGAGCGGGTGAGCCACTACATCACGCGGCACATCAAAGCCGGACGAATCTTCATCGGCTGCGAGGGGAGCGAGCCCGATATCGCCCACGCAATCAAGCGAGTGGGCAATAGCCCGTTTATCTTCTCCACGGACTACCCGCACGAGGTGAACAGCGAGTTCTGTAAACATGAACTGAATGAAATCTTTGAGAACGAAGAGCTGACGGCCGACGACAAAGCGGCCGTTCTCCACCGCAACGCGCAGCGGTTTTATAATTTAGCGCGAGAATAGCGATCAGGCGATTTTGGATTGCCGATTTTGGATTTTCGATTGGAGGAGCGGACTTCTTAAATCCAAAATCTAAAACCTGTACTGAGCTGAGTCGGAGTATCGGAAATCTAAAATGAGAATCGGCCTCATCATCCCCTCCAGCAATCGACTCACGGAGCCGCAGTTTCACCGCTACGCTCCGCCCGGCGTCGGGATTCACGTCACGCGGCTGCGCATGACAGGAAAGTGGCACCGGCCGCTCGGACAACTCAAGGCGGCGGTCGCCGAGGCGGCGGCCGCATTGAGCGACGTCAAGCCCGGCATCGTCGTCTTTCACTGCACGGCAAGCTCTATGGAAGAAGGGCTCGCAGGCGAGGCCGGCGTGATCGAGACAATCAGCAAGGCGAGTGGATGCCCAACGATCACGACCGGCCAGGCGATCACTGAGGCGCTAAAATATCTCGGCATCAAAAAGCTGGTTCTGATCAGCCCTTATGTGAAGGCAACCAACGTGCACGAAGTCCATTACCTCCGCGAGGCGGGGTTTGAAGTCATTCACGAGTCGGGCCTGGGACTCAGCGGCAGCGACGACTACATCGCCGTCACGCCTGAGCGCTGGATGGAAATCGTTTGGGAGAACCGCCGCGTTGAGGCCGACGGGTATCTTTTAAGCTGCACCAACACGACGATGATCGAGATGCTCGAAGTAGCCGAGCGCCGCCTGCAGAAACCGGTTGTCACCAGCAAC
>Ga0156192_1031_pt1 | contig 54101 bp, 48 predicted proteins | sample RifCSPlowO2_12_FD_107845 | JGI IMG/M metagenome (GOLD analysis project Ga0156192, IMG submission 107845) | Deltaproteobacteria bacterium RIFCSPLOWO2_12_FULL_60_19
CGGAGGCCACGTTGCGCGAGAGCGGCTGGAGTTTCCTGGAGCGCTCGGAGCTTATCTCCTTTTACTGGTCGCGTATGCGCGGATTCATTTCCAATCTTGCGGCTTCGAAAAACTACAAGAACTATTACGCGGACCTCTACGCCCCGGATGCGCCCGGCTGGGCGGCGGCGAAGGAATCGTTTCTTCTTTTGAAACAAGTCTGCCTGGATCACGGGATCAAGTTGCAAGTGGTCCTGCTTCCCGAGCTGCACCAGCTGCAACATTATCCTTTCGAGAAGGAATACGCAGCGGTGTCGGACTTTTTACGGGCCAATGGAATCGAGCGTCTGGACTTGACGCCTTTTTTCAAGGGCGAAGCCGAGCCGGCGCGCCTTTGGGTGGCGCCCGACGACGGCCATCCGAATTCCGCCGCGCACCGGCTCATCGCCCGGTATGCGTTTGATTTTATTTTTCCACGCGGGAGGTAGGAGAAGGTGCTGAAGAACTTTTGGCGAAAGCATAAAAGATTAATCCTCATCTCGCTTCTGATCTATGTGGCCTTGACGCTCGTCGTGATTTTCGGCTCCTTGAATTCCACAGATTTGCCGTTCATTTATCAGATCCGCTGACAGGCAACATGCAACTCGAAGACGCGCAGGCGGCTGAAAAACCCGAGCCCATAAAGGAGCGGAGCGCGGTGCGCCGATTTTGGGAGGGCTGGAAGCGGTTCGGGAAGAAAACCGGGGATATCCAGGCCCGTGGCCTTTTGACTTTTTTCTATTTCGTATTGCTGAGCCCGTTTGCGCTGGCGGTCCGTTGGTGGAGCGATCCGCTGGCGATCAAGCCTCGTTCAGCGAAAGGGTGGCGCCCCAGGGGGGATGACGAGGAAACGCCACAAGAGCGGGCGACTCGGCAGTTCTAGCAAGGATTTTGATGGACATCCTGGGTATCTCTTGCTACTTCCACGATGCGTCGTCGGCGCTGCTGCGCGACGGCCGGTTGATCGCCGCGGCGGAAGAGGAGCGGTTCACCCGCAAGAAGCACGACTACGAGTTTCCGCAGCGGGCCATCGACTTTTGTCTTCGGTTGGGCGGCCTACAGGCGGCCGATCTGGACTATGTCGTCTTTTTTGAGAAGCCCTTCCTGAAATTCGAGAGACTTATCCTATCCAGCCTGCAGACCTTTCCACGCTCACATCGGGTTTTTCGCGAGGCGATGGTCACCTGGCTTGGCGACAAGTTGTGGATCAAACATCTTATTCAGAATCGGCTTGGGGTGCCGTCGTCGAAGGTGCTTTTCAGCGAGCATCATCTATCGCACGCCGCCAGCGCCTTTTTCTGCTCGCCCTTCGAGGAGGCGGCGATCCTGACGGTGGACGGAGTGGGGGAGTGGGCGACGGCCAGCTTCGGGGTAGGCAAGGACCGTGAGATCAAATTGTTCGGAGAGATCCGCTTTCCCCATTCTCTCGGGCTTCTCTACAGCGCATTTACGGCTTTTTTGGGATTCGAAGTCAACGAAGGGGAGTACAAGGTGATGGGGATGGCGCCGTTCGGGACGCCTCGGTACGTGGACAAGGTGCGCAAGGTGATCCGGCTCGGTCAAGACGGCAGCTTTGAACTCGACATGGACTATTTCTCGTTTCACTACTCGACGGATAAGACCTTCAACGGAAAATTCGAAGCGCTTTTTGGGCCGCCGCGCAGTTCGCAAGCCTACTTTTTTACCCCGACAAGCGGATATCCGTCCTATTTCGGCGAAAAGCCGTCGAACTACAACGAGCTGGCGAAACAGAACCAGTACTATGCCGACGTGGCCGCGAGCATTCAGGCGGTGACGGAAGAGGCCCTGCTGGGGATGGCTCGCCATGTCCACCGGCAAACGGGCCTCAAGCGCCTCTGCATGGCCGGAGGGGTCGCCCTGAACAGCGTCGCCAACGGCAGGATTCTCAGGGAAACCCCCTTCGAGCAGATTTACGTGCAACCGTCGGCGGGAGACGGAGGCGGGTCGGTCGGGGCCGCGCTCTATGCGTATCACATGGCGCTCGGCAGGCCGCGCAAGTTTGTCATGGAGCACGCTTACTGGGGGCAGGAACACTCCGCGGGAGAGATTGAAGAGTTTCTGACCAGCGAGGGGATCCGTCACGAGCAGTTTGGCGATGAGGATAAACTGATCGAGCGGGTGGTGAAAGGGCTTGAGGAGGGAAAGGCGGTCGGATGGCTGCAGGGACGTTTTGAATGGGGGCCGAGGGCGCTCGGCAACCGCAGCATTTTGGCCGATCCTCGGCGGGCCGAGATGAAGGACCTGGTCAACGTGAAGATCAAGTTCCGCGAGCCGTTTCGTCCCTTTGCGCCGTCGGTCCTGGCGGAGCGGGCCGAGGACTACTTCGCCCTGCCGGAGGCCGCGAGCCATTACCCCGCGCGTTTCATGTTATATGTCGTTGGCGTGAAACCGGAGCGCCGGGAGACCATTCCCGCGGTCACGCACGTGGACGGCACCGGAAGGCTTCAAACGGTGTGCCGGGAAACGAATCCGAGGTATTACCGGCTGATCGAGACTTTTGGGCAGGCCACCGGGGTGCCGATTTTGCTCAACACTTCTTTCAACCTCAAGGGCGAACCTATCGTAAACACCCCCCGAGAAGCCTTTTTCACGTTTATGCGCAGCGGGCTGGATGTCCTGGTCCTGGGGGATTATTTGATCGAGAAGGCTGCGCTGGCTTGAGGAGGTTATCCGTATGAGATTGATCGAAAGTCTTGCCGTCCGTCTCGGGATTTTCGCCGAGCTGCTCTCATTTTTCTGGCACAACAAATGGTGGTGGCTCACCCCGATGATTTTCTTCCTGCTCGGCTTCGGCGCGCTCATCATCTTCGCCCAAAGCAGCGCCGTGGCGCCCTTTATTTATACGCTGTTCTAGCGTCTTGGAATCAAAGTTCGTTTACAAAATCGAGCCGCGGATTCAAATTAAGGAGCGCCACTATGCTTCGGAAGCTTTGCGTCGGGATTCTGATCCTATCTGTGTTATGGGAAGCAGGATTGCGAATGTACCCGAGGGTTATCCCAGCCAGACTCCTGATCAATTTTCAGGAAGATCTTCGACGAGAGATCGCGCATCGAACGCAGTGGCCTACAATACATGACACGGTGCTCCTTGACCGCGATGATGGCGGACCGCCCCTGCGTATTTTCAAGCCGTTTACCCGGATCGCGTTCAAAATTAAGACCTTGGGGGGCGTCCAGAGTGAGACGATGGACAAGATGGGTTTTTGCAATCCGCCGCAAAACAGTTACGATCTGGGTGCGATTGACATCATTACCATCGGTGACTCCTTCACATGGTGCACGTCGGTCCACGCAGAAGACACCTGGACCAGCCGACTATCGTCTTTTACCGGTCGCTCCGTCTATAACCTCGGGAAGGAGGGAATCGGCCCGTACGAATACATCCAGATTTTCAAGAAGTTGGGCGCGCCGAAGGCCCCGCGGGTCGTCGTGATGAGTATTTACGAAGGGAACGACCTGCGGGATGCGCTTGAGTATCGGTTCTATAAGCTGGCGGCGGAGGGGCAGCCAGCCGGCCCCGAAGTCTCGAGCGACTGCCGCGTTAAGGAAAGTCCATGGTGTGTTCTCTGTTTTGCCCTTCGCAGAGGGCCAATGGGGCGCTTCAGTTACGCATGGAACCTCACGGTAACTGCGCTTGACTACATCCGTCAGGGCACGCAGCGACTACTGTTACGCGTTTTTGGTTCGCGAGGGAGAGACGATTCAAAAGTGAATTTCCGTTATCGTCTCGCGCTCCCCGGAGAGGTTGTTCCTTTCAATGTCAGCAATACCGACAAGGACGAGGTGGTTCATGCAAAATGCCTGCGCGATAGACAAATCGATCTGGAGGTGTTCACGGAAGCGTTGCGAGATTTCCTGAGACTTTCGCGGCGATACGGTTTTGCCCCGGTCGTGACCTATATTCCCTCGGCGCATACAACCTATGCCGCCACGGTTGTGTTTGATCAGCCGGCCTTGAGCGATCTTATGCCCTGGTTCAGCCGGGCGCAACGTAGCTATTTCAAAACTAAAGCAACCGAGTTGGGTTATGTTTTTGTAGATTTAACTCCGGCTCTTCAGGCCGCGGCGGCGGCCAACGGTATCCGGAATTTGCTTTACGATCCGGTCAATCTGCATCTGACGCAACGCGGGCACGCGGTTGTTGCCGAGGCTCTGAGCGGCGCGATACGTAGTTCGGCTGTTGCATTACAGCCGAGACCATGAAAAGGGAAAGGGCATGGAAGGCCGGAATCTCGCCGGCAGGGTTCACGGACTTCATGGGCAACCACTCTCGCTCGGAGATCGAGAAAGCGCCGGCGCGGCGTTCACGGAAAGCCGCAACAGGCCTACCCCATTGGCGCGCAGCGGGCTGGATGTCCTGGTCCTGGGGGATTATTTGATCGAGAAGGCTGCGCTGGCTTGAGGAGGTTATCCGTATGAGATTGATCGAAAGTCTTGCCGTCCGTCTCGGGATTTTCGCCGAGCTGCTGTCATTTTTCTGGCACAACAAGTGGTGGTGGCTGACGCCGATGATTGTCTGTCTGCTCGGCTTTGGCGCGCTTATTATTTTCGCCCAAAGCAGCGCCGTGACGCCGTTCATCTATACGCTGTTCTAGCAGAGGGCGCTATGAGGAAAAGAGCGTCGTGAAAAAGAGCATCTCGGCCAAGATATTGCTTGCCGTATTTGGTGTTTTCTTGGCCCTTCTGATTCTCGAGGCGGTCTTTCGTTTAGTCAACATAGTAAAGTTAAAAGAACGCCTCGCCCCTCAGCGGCAAGGACGCCCCTTTGCCGCCGATCCTAACTTATACATGAACCCGGTTCATGAGCTCTTTGGCTGGTTTTTCTTCCCTAACAACGAGTTTATATTCACATCAAGACGCGACGAATTTCGCGTTCGGGTCAAGATCAACTCCAAGGGTCTCCGTGACCGGGAGTATCCGTATGAAAAGGGAGAAGGGGTCTTCCGGATCCTGGTATTGGGAGATTCGTTTTCTGCAGCCCTCCAGGTTCCCCTTGAGGAAATTTGGCATGAGATTGTCGAACGGAGATTAAACGGGCCTGCGCGAACCGACACGAAGGTGGAAATCATCAATGCCGGCGTTCCGGGTTGGGGTACGGGACAGCAGTTGCTCTACTATCGATACGAAGGATATAAATACAACCCCGACCTGATTCTTCTGCAGTTCTATCTCAACGATATCTCTGATAACGATGCAACCATTCAGGAAGAGCGCCCTAAGCTCGGCAAACCTTTTTTTGTTTTGAATGGCGAACAGCTGGAGCTTCAGAACTTTCCATATCGACGGCGCGTCTCTTCCGCTTCGCCTCAATGGCGCTATTTTTTTGCTCCTCTCGTCGACAAACTGTATCGAGTGTTTTTTTCTGATCGTGAAATGCGGCAGGTTCCACACCAGCTTTTGTATTTGGCGGCGAACTATCCCCCGCAAGATCAGACCCGTTGGCGATTGACCACGAGACTGATCAAGGAACTAAACACAGAGGCAACCCAACACGGGGCCAGGCTCGCGGTCCTTTACATCCCGGAGAGGCGGCAAGTCCACCCGCAGATTTGGGATGAGACATTGATTAGATACCCAAAAGCAAGGGAAGTGGTATGGGATCTGGACAAGCCGAACCGCTCGCTCGGGAAGTTCCTGGAGCAGGAAGGGATCAGCTACCTGGATTGGACAGCCTCTTTTCGTGAGCGCGCGGTTAAGGAGGGCCGGCCTTTCTACTTCCTACGCGATCATCACCTAAACCCCGAGGGAAACCGCCTCGGGAGCGATCTGCTCTATGAATGGCTGCTTAAAGAACGCCGCGTGCCGCGTTGACGGCCCGCGTGTTCCGTAAAACCGTTCGCCTCGTCCATGCCCATGTAGCTTACTGGAGCTCGATCACAGTCTCTCTTGACTTCGCCTGCAAACCGGCATATAAAAACTTCAGCCTTTTAAACCAATCCTGCGAGATTGGGAAGGGTGATATGAAAACCGAAAACGTAATCCATCAGTACGCTCGAAGACCCTTGCGGTGACCCCGCAGGGGTCTTTTTTTGTTATGGAACCGGAGAAGAGGATTCTGCTCGAAGCGGAGGATATCCGGCGGACGATCAGCCGGATGGCGCACGAGGTGATCGAGAAGTGTGGCGGCGCCGGGGACCTCGCGCTGGTCGGCATCCGGTCGCGCGGGGCGCATCTCGTGCGGCGGCTGGCCGATAAGATCGGGAGCCTGAGCGGAAGCGCGCCGCCCGTGGGCGTTGTGGACGTTACGCCGTACCGGGACGACGTGACGAAGCCCTCCACGGATCATCCGGCGCGGATGGATACGCCGGTCGCTATCGACGATCGGACGGTGGTGCTCGTGGACGACGTTATCTATCGGGGACGCACCGTACGCGCCGCCCTGGACATGATCGGACACCTGGGAAAGCCGAAGAAGGTTTTGCTCGCCATTCTCATCGATCGCGGCCACCGCGAGCTGCCGATCCGGCCCGATATCGTGGGAAAAAACGTGCGGGCGGAGGAGTCCGAGCGCGTCAACGTGTTGCTCGAAGAATCGGACGGTGTCGATCAGGTGACGGTGACGAAACAGGAGAGATAAACCTCGGAAATGGCTGCCGTCGAAAAACGCGATCTCATCTCGATCGAAGACCTGTCGGATCGGGAGATCGAGGAAATTTTCGCTATCGCCGATGAGATGCTGGCGCTGGACCGCAGCGGCCCGGGAGCGCAGGCGCTCGCCGGCAGGATCATGGCGACGCTCTTTTACGAGCCGAGCACCCGCACGCGTCTATCGTTCGAGTCTTCGATGCAACGGCTCGGCGGCTCGGTGATCAGTTGCCCCGATATGCGAAGCTCTTCCACCGCCAAGGGAGAAACCATCGCCGACACCGCCAGAGTCGTTTCGAGCTACGCCGACGTTCTGGTGGTGCGCCACTACTGGGACGGCGCGGTTCAAGCGATGGCCGAGTACGCCGACGTGCCTGTGATCAACGCCGGCGACGGAGGCCACGAGCATCCCACGCAGACGCTGTGCGACCTTTATACGCTGAAAAAAGAGAAAGGCGACCTCAAGGGGCTGACCGTCGTCATCTGCGGCGACCTGAAGCATGGCCGCACGATCCACTCGCTCGTCTATGCCCTGGCGCGCTTCGGAGTCAACGTCGTGACCCTGGCGGCCGGCGGCATGGAGCTGCCGCAGTACGTCGTGGAACGGTTGGAAAGCCGATACCATTACAATCTCGCCTCCGTGACATCGAAGGATCTGCAGGCCGTCGTCACAGAGACCGATGCGATCTATCTGACGCCGAATCAGCCGCACCAGTTGGCTCTTTTCACCCAGGTGGACCCGAAGATTCAAAACCGGATTCGCAGCATCGCCTCCGGCCTCAAGTTCGACGCCTTCTATATGACGCGCAAACAAAAAGAGCGAATGAAAGAGAACGGCGGACAGCGCGCGGAGTATCCGAGCCTGGATGAGCGCTTTCTGAAGGAGCGGCGGTTCAAGGATACCGTCGTGATGCATCCGCTGCCGCGCGTGGACGAACTGTCTCCGGCGATCGACAAAGATCACCGCGGCATCTACTTCAAGCAGGCCGCCTACGGCGTGCCGATCCGAATGGCGCTGCTGAAGTTTCTGTTGACGCGGCCCGCCGCCGCAGAAGGCCGAGAGCTGCGGAGAAAGGCTCAGCTCTACGAGAGTCCCGAGGCGCTCGGTCCCGAGTGCGCCAACACGAACTGCGTGACTCGCGCCGAGAGCCTGTCGGCGAGGCCCCGCTTCGAGATCGTCTTTACCGGCCCGGGAGGGAGCCTGATCCTGCGCTGCTTTTACTGCGATCACCAGCTCAAGGTGCAGTACGTGGGGCATAGCATCTCCAAGCGGTACTGCCCGTACGACATCGCGCTCGCCGCTACGGTTACGGAGTGGTTCCAACGGCGCGAGCTGGCGATCTTCGATTCCATCAAGCAGGCGGAAGAGCTGCGCTACGAGCCTTACAAAGGCGGGCCGCAGCGGAGCATCATGGACGAGGAAGAGATCCGCAGCGCCATCCATCAGGTGGCCGAGCAGATTCTCAAAGAGAGCGAAGAGATCGAGCGGCTGCTGCTCCTGGGCGTCAAAACGAAAGGGCTTATTCTCGCCAGGCGGATCGCCGAAGAGATAGAGCAACAATCCCGGCGCAAGATCGAGGTCGGAGAGATCGAGATCTTCGGCAGCGGAGAAGGCATCCGCAGAGCGACGGCGGCGACGGACGAGACGGAACCGCTCGCGCTGAAAGACCGGCCGATCGTTCTCGTCGACGACGTGATCTACACGGGACGGACGGTCAAGAGCGCGCTGAGCATTATTTTCAAGGCCGGGCGGCCGAAGTCGGTCCGCCTGGCGGTGTTGGTGGACCGTGGCCACCGGGAAGTGCCGCTGAAACCTAACTACGTCGGGAAGCATATCCCGACCTCGGAGAAGGAAAGGGTGCGGGTGAAGCTCCGCGAGGTGGAGCAGGACGAGAAAGACAAGGTCGTGATCTACTCCATCGTCACACCGGATCATGCAATGGAGCAAAATGAGATCGTAGCTGGTAGGTCGTAGGGGCGAAACCGTGAGCATAAGCGAATCAAAACAGCAGCGGGCGATACTCGCACTGGCGGATGGAACCTTCTATGTGGGCCGCGCCTTCGGCGCCGAGGGCGAGGCCGCCGGGGAAGTCGTGTTCAATACGAGCATGACCGGCTACCAGGAAATCTTGACCGATCCGTCGTACGAGGGGCAGCTGGTCGCGATGACCTATCCCGAGATCGGCAACGTCGGCGTCAATCCCGAGGACGTGGAATCGCGCAAGCCTTACGTCAAGGGCTTCATCGTGAAAGAGTATACAGCCGTGCCAAGCAACTGGCGCGCGACCCAGCCGCTCCACGAATACATGAAAGAGCACGGCATCGTCGGCATCGAAGGAATAGACACCCGCTCATTGGTGCGCCGCCTGAGAGATCAAGGCTCGCAGGAAAGTATTATTTCGACGCTGACGGACAATCCCGAAGCGCTGATCGCAAAAGCCAAGGCATCGCCCGGACTGGTCGGCAGAGATCTGGTGAAAGAGGTGACCTGTCAGGAAGCCTACGATTGGGAGCAGGGGGTATGGGAGCTGGGGAGGGGATATCGGAGCAGGGGGCCAGAGGAGCAGGGGGAAAAGAGCAGATCCAAAAAAGCGAGTTTTGAGAGGCCGCGTTACTTTGTCATCGCGTACGACTACGGGATCAAGCACAACATCCTGCGAAACCTGACGGAATCCGGCTGCAGAGTTAAAGTGGTTCCGGCATCGACCTCAGCCGAGGACGCGCTCTCGCTGAATCCCGACGGCATTTTCCTCTCCAACGGGCCCGGCGATCCCGACGCCGTCCCTTATGCGAAGGAGAACGTGCAAAAACTCATCGGTAAAAAACCGATCTTCGGCATCTGCCTCGGCCATCAAATCATGGGATTGGCGCTCGGCGGAAAGACCTACAAGCTCAAATTCGGCCATCACGGCGCCAACCAGCCGGTGATGGATCTGACGACCCGCAAAGTCGAGATCACGACGCAGAACCACGGCTTTGCCGTCGATGCCGACTCGCTCAAGGGCGCAACCGAGGTGACGCATCTCAACTTGAACGACAACACGGTCGAGGGGCTGGCGCACCGCGAGCTGCCGATTTTTTCCGTCCAATATCACCCGGAATCTTCGCCCGGCCCGCACGATGCAAGCTATCTGTTCCGCAGATTCACCGAGATGATGGAGCAGCAGCGCCCTTAGTCCCATGCCCAAACGAACCGACATCAAGACGATTCTGCTGATCGGCTCCGGGCCGATCGTGATCGGCCAGGCGTGCGAGTTCGACTACTCCGGCACGCAGGCCTGCAAGGCTCTTAAAGAAGACGGCTTCCGCGTCGTCCTGGTCAATTCCAACCCGGCGACGATCATGACCGACCCCGACTTCGCCGACCGCACCTACATCGAGCCGATCACCGTCGATATCGTCGAGAAGATCATCCAGAAGGAGCGGCCGGACGCGCTGCTTCCAACCGTCGGCGGCCAGACCGCGTTGAACATCGCCATCGACCTGGCGGAGCAGGGAATTCTCGAGCGCTACGGCGTCGAAATGATCGGCGCGAAGCTCGAAGCGATCAAAATGGCCGAAGATCGCGATCTATTTAAAGAGGCGATGGGGAGGGCGAAACTCGATCTGCCCCGGAGCGGCTACGCCCGGAGCATGAAGGACGCGCAGAAAATCGTCGGGCGGCTGAGCTTCCCCGTCATCATCCGGCCGTCGCGCACGCTGGGCGGCAGCGGCGGCAGCATCGCTTACGGCGCGGAGGAGTTCAAAGAGCTGGTGCAACGCGGGCTCGGCATCTCGCCGGTCCATGAAGTGCTGGTCGAGGAATCGGTGTTGGGATGGAAGGAGTTCGAGCTGGAAGTCATGCGCGATCACAAGGACAACGTCGTGATCGTCTGCTCGATCGAGAACTTCGATCCGATGGGCGTCCACACCGGCGACTCCATCACGGTCGCGCCGGCGCAGACGCTGACCGACAAAGAGTATCAGATCATGCGCGACGCGGCGCTGCGCGGCATCCGGGAGATCGGCGTCGATACCGGCGGCTCCAACATCCAGTTCGCCGTCAATCCCAAGGACGGCCGCCTGGTCGTGATCGAGATGAACCCGCGCGTGTCGCGCAGCTCGGCGCTGGCCAGCAAAGCCACCGGCTTCCCGATCGCCAAGATCGCCGCCAAGCTCGCCGTCGGCTACACGCTGGACGAGATTCGCAACGACATCACGCGCGAGACGCCCGCCTGCTTCGAGCCGACCATCGACTATGTGGTGGTCAAAATTCCGCGCTTCACTTTCGAAAAGTTTCCCCAGGCCAAAGACATTCTCACGCCGCAGATGAAATCGGTCGGGGAAGCGATGGCCATCGGGCGGACCTTCAAGGAGTCGCTGCAAAAGGCGATGCGCTCGCTGGAGATCGACTCCTACGGATTTGAAGGAAAACTTGAGCTCGCAGCCGATAACCGCAAGGCCGATCTCCATCTCGTTAAAGAAAAGCTGACAATCCCCAACGCTCAGCGGCTGTGGTACCTGGGCGACGCGTTTAGGCTTGGCATGTCGGTCGAGGAGGTCTATGATTTCAGCAAAATCGACCCGTGGTTTCTGGAGCAGCTTCGACAAATCATCGCAGCCGAGGACGGGATCAAACGCGAAGGCGGGCGGGGCGAAGGGCTTACGGCCGCGTTTTTTCTTGCGGCGAAGCAGAAGGGTTTCTCCGATCGCCGGCTGGCCGCGCTGCTGAATCGTTCGGAAGAGGAGATTCGTAATCTGCGCCTGCGGGCCGGGGTTCGCGCGGTGTTCCGCGCGGTGGATACCTGCGGCGCGGAGTTCGCGGCCTACACGCCTTATCTCTATTCGACCTACGAAGGCGAGGACGAATCGCAGCCGACCTCGCGCAAAAAGATCATGATCCTCGGCGGCGGCCCGAACCGCATCGGCCAGGGAATCGAGTTCGACTACTGCTGCGTCCATGCCGCTTTCGCTCTCAAAAAGGACGGCTATGAAACGATCATGGTGAACTGCAACCCTGAAACGGTCAGCACGGATTACGACACGTCGGACAAGCTCTACTTCGAGCCGCTCACATTGGAGGACGTGCTGGGTATTGTTGACCGCGAACAGCCGGATGGGGTCATCGTCCAGTTCGGCGGCCAGACTCCTTTGAAACTGGCGCTGGACCTGGAGCGGGCCGGGGTGAAGATCATCGGCACTTCTCCCGACAGCATCGACCTGGCGGAGGACCGCGAGCGATTCCGGCTGCTGCTCGACCGCCTGGGGCTGAGACAGCCGAACAGCGCCACCGCGCGCTCCTATGAGGAAGCGTTGGCGATCGCCGAGCGCATCGGCTATCCCGTTCTGGTGCGCCCGTCCTACGTCCTGGGCGGCAGAGCGATGGAGCTGGTCTACGACCGCGACACGCTGCGCCACTACATGACGCACGCCGTCGCCGCTTCGCCGGAGCATCCGATTCTGATCGATAAATTTCTCGACGACGCGATCGAGCTGGACGTGGACGCGCTGGCGGACGGCGAGCGGGTGGTGATCGGCGGCATCATGGAGCATATCGAGCGGGCCGGCGTCCATTCGGGCGACAGCGCGTGCAGTCTGCCGCCCAAGTCGATCTCGCGCGAGACCCAAGAGGAGATCCGCCGCCAGACGGTCGCCCTGGCGACGGCGCTCAACGTGCGCGGCTTGATGAACGTGCAATTCGCCGTCCAACGAAACAACATTTACGTCCTGGAAGTGAATCCGCGCGCGTCGCGCACCGTCCCGTTTGTCAGCAAGGCCATCGGGATTCCACTGGCGAAGATCGCGGCGCGGATCATGGTCGGTAGAAAGCTCGCGGAGCTCGGCCTGACGACCGAAGTTCGGCCGCGCCATGTATCGGTCAAGGAGTCGGTCTTTCCCTTCAGCAAATTTCTCGGCGTGGACACGCTGCTCGGTCCTGAGATGAAATCGACCGGCGAGGTGATGGGGATCGATCCCACCTTCGGGCTGGCCTACGCCAAGGCGCAGCTCGGCGGCGGAACGCGGTTGCCGAAAGCGGGCAAGGTGTTCATCAGCGTTCGCGACGAGGACAAGGAGAGCGTAGCTCCGATCGCGCGCCGGCTTCACGATCTGGGTTTTGAGATCGTCGCGACACGCGGCACGGCCGCCTATTTTCAGGCGCGGAAAATTCCGGCGGAGGTCGTCAAAAAAGTCCAGGAAGGAACGCCCAATATCGCCGAGGCGATCAGAGACGGAGAGATCGCGATGGTCATCAACACGCCGACCGACGCCCACTCGCACGCCGACTCATTCTACCTGCGGCGCAACGCGCTCGACTACCAGGTGCCTTACTTCACGACGATCGCCGGCGCGGACGCCGCGGCGGAAGGGATCGAGCTGCTGAAAGATCGGGAATTCGACGTCCGGCCGCTGCAAGAATATCAGGCGGAGAACGCAGTGAAAGGATGAAGGATGAAGGAGGGAAGGTCCGCAAATCAATTTCCCGGAGCCTCGTCGATCTACCGGCCAAGCGAAATCTCGCCTAAGGATTCCTTCCGCGCGCTCCTGACACCGCTCCGCTTTCTCAAGGGCGTGGGACCGATGCGCGCGGCCCAACTGGAGGCGCTGGGCCTCAAGAGTGTCGAGGACCTGCTCTATCATCTGCCGTTCCGCTACGACGACCGCAGAGAGATCCGCAAGATTCACCAGGCCGCCGTCGGCAAGATAGAGAGCTTTCTCGGCAAGCTGGTTGCCATCGACAAGCGCTTCGTTCCGAAAAGACGCAGGCATATTCTCACCGGCACGCTCACGGACGGGACCGGCTATCTTGGACTCGTCTGGTATCGGGTGCCGCCCTACATGGCCGACGGGTTGAGCCGGGGGCAGCAGCTTTTGGTCCACGGCAAAGTGGAGCGGGGCATGGGCGTCCAGAAGAGGATCGTCCACCCGGAATTCGAGCACGTCGATCTAGTGGACGACGGGCAGCAGCGGAAAATCCTGCCGGTCTATCTCAGGCCTAACGGAATCCCGCTCCGCGCGATGCGCGGCTGGGTACGCCAGGCGCTCGACGCTTACGCGGTTCATGTATCGAGTTGCATTCCGGCGCCGATCGCGGCGCGGCAAGACTTGCAGGACCTGCCGCGCGCGATGCGCGAAGTCCATGAGCCGGAGAGTTCCGCCGATCCGGCTTCGCTCAACCGCTTCGCCTCCGACGCCCACCGCTCGATCGTCTTCGACGAGTTCTTCTACCTCCAGTTGGGACTGGGGCTGAGGAAAAAATCGCGCAGCGCTGAGCACGGCATTGCGTTTCGCGCTGGCGCGCATCCCTTGGCGGAAAAAATGCGCGGCCTCCTCCCGTTCTCCCTGACGCGCGCGCAGACGCGGGTCATCGAAGAGATCCAGGGCGACATGGCGTCCGACCGCCCGATGCAGCGCCTGCTTCAGGGCGATGTCGGGTCGGGGAAGACCATGGTCGCCTGGTTTGCCGCGCTGAGGGCGCTTGAGAACGGTTTTCAAGCCGTCTGGATGTCGCCGACCGAGTTGCTGGCCGAGCAGCATTTCCGAAATTTGAGCGGATTTGCCGAAACGCTCGGAGTTCGAGCGGCGTTGCTCACCGGCTCAATGCCGGCAAAAGCCAGGATGGAAACACTGGAGCGGATTAGAAACGGCGAAATCGGTTTCGTCGTCGGCACACATGCCCTGATTCAAGAGGGCGTCGAGGCGCCGCGCCTGGGCCTCGGCGTCATTGACGAGCAACATCGTTTTGGCGTCGGTCAACGGATGGCGCTCCAGCGGCTTGCCGGGTTGCGGAAGTCCGCTGCGCCGTGCATGGTGAGCCCAGTCGAACCACAGCCCGATATTCTGTTGATGAGCGCGACTCCCATACCCCGCAGTCTGGCGATGGTGCTCTACGGGGATATGGAGGTATCCTCGCTCGATGAGATGCCTCCGGGCCGGACACCGGTTGAGACGAAGCTTTTCAAAGAAGCCGAGCGCTCCAAACTCTATGATCTGACGCGCGCAGAGCTACAGAAGGGACATCAAGCTTACGCGGTCTATCCGCTGGTGGAAGCGTCGGAAAAGCTGGAGCTGCGCGACGCCACGCGAATGTTTCAGGAGCTTTCGCAGGGCGCATTCAACGGCTTTCGAGTGGGATTGATCCATGGACGGATGAACACGATGGAGCGTGACGAAACGATGCGCCGGTTCAAGCAGGGCGACTTGCAAGTGCTCGTGGCGACGACGGTCATCGAAGTAGGGATCGACGTTCCCAACGCGACGGTCATGGTGGTGGAGCACGCGGAGCGCTTCGGCTTGTCGCAATTGCATCAGCTCCGAGGGAGAGTCGGGAGAGGAGAGGCTGCCTCGCATTGCCTGCTCGTTCATTACGGAAAGACCAGCGCCGATGCGCTGGCGCGGCTGCGGGTGATGGAGAAAGAACATGACGGCTTTAAGATCGCCGAGGCCGATCTTGAACTCCGCGGTCCCGGCGAGCTGCTCGGCACCCGGCAGTCCGGCATCGCCGATTTTCGTCTGGCGAATCTCGCGCGCGACGCCCGCTTGCTGCTGGAAGCGCGCAAGGAAGCCTTGAGCTGGCTTGAATTCGACCCGGCGCTCAGGCGGCCGGAGTCGCGCGCGCTCAAGGAGGTGCTCAAGCATCGCTGGGGCGGCAGGCTGGAGTTGGGAGGAGTGGGGTAGGCAGGGCCGTGATCGTGCTCGTTCCTCGTGCCCGTCACGAACACGAGCAACGATCCGCTGTTTGCGAACCCTCCACGGATAGCTTATAAATTAGGTAAGCTTGCGAGGCTAACACCGTGGAATTTCAACGCATCAAGAGGCTGCCCCCCTACGTCTTCAACATCATCACCGACTTGAAGCAGGAGGCGAGAAGGCGCGGCGAGGACGTCGTGGACTTCGGCATGGGCAATCCCGATATGCCGACGCCGCCCCACATCGTGGCCAAGCTCGTCGAGGCCGCCAGCAAGCCGCAGAACCATCGCTACTCCGTATCGCGCGGCATCTACAAGCTGAGGCTGGCGATCGCCGATTGGTACCGCAGGCGCTATCAGGTAGAGATCGATCCTGAAACCGAAGCGATCGTGACGATCGGGGTCAAGGAGGGATTGAGCCATCTGGTGTGGGCCATCGTCGATTCCGGCGATGTGGTCTTCTGCCCCAGCCCGACCTATCCCATCCACCAGTACTCCGTGGTCCTGGCGGGCGGCGATCTGCGCAATATCCCGATGCGCTCGAGCGAAGGCTTTCTGGAGCATCTCGAAGAGGCGATCAAGCAGACTTGGCCGAAGCCCAAGCTCTTGATCATCAGCTTCCCGCACAATCCGACGACGGAGGTGGTGGATCTCGATTTCTTCGAGCGCGTCGTGCGCTTCGCCCAGGAGCACGGGTTGCTGGTGATTCACGACCTGGCCTATGCCGACCTCACGTTCGACGGCTACCGGGCGCCGAGCTTTTTACAGGTGCCGGGCGCCAAAGAGCTGGGAATCGAATTTTTTTCGCTGTCGAAAAGTTACAACATGCCGGGCTGGCGGGTGGGCTTCGCCGTCGGCAACCGCGAGATGATCCATGCCCTGGCGCGGATCAAGAGCTATCTCGATTATGGAATCTTTCAGCCCGTGCAGATCGCCGCGATCCACGCGCTCAACGACGAGCAGGATTGCGTCGAGGAGATCCGCGAGACCTACCGCAAGCGGCGCGACGCGCTGGTGGATGGGCTGGGGCGCGTCGGCTGGAAGATCAAAAAGCCGAAGGGGACGATGTTTGTCTGGGCCGAGATTCCGGAGCCGTGCAAAAAGATGGGGTCGGTCGAATTCTCGAAGTTCCTGCTCAACGAGGCCAAGGTGGCCGTCTCCCCCGGGATCGGCTTCGGGCAATACGGCGACGAGTTCGTTCGCTTTGCTCTGATTGAAAACGAGCACCGCACCAAGCAGGCGATCCGCACGATTCGCCGGGCCTTGGCCAAGGTTCTCGACTAGCGTGACATCTTCCGTTCCCCCTTCGACGGAGCCTGTCCCGAGCCATCCGTTCATCCTTCGACAAAGCTCAGGACGAACGGTGGAGCGGTTGAGATCATTGGAGATTTTCCGTTCATGCTGAGCCTAGTCGAAGCATTCTTAGGGTTTTTCAGCAGAATCTCTCTGGGTGTCTGTCGCCATGTCTGAAAAACGAAAAAAAGTCGCCATCGGCCTGCTCGGATCGGGGACCGTGGGCGAGGCCGTTCAGGATTTTATCTTCGACGGCCTCAAGGGCAAGATCGGCGGCGATCTGCAACTTGAGATCGTCAAGGTCTACACTCGCCGTCCCAAGGGAAAAAAATGGCAGCGCTCCCGTCCGTCGCTGTTCACCGCGAATCCGCGCGAAGTCGTCGACCATCCCAAGGCGGAGATCATCGTCGAGGCGCTGGGATTTCAACAAGAGCGGCAACTCGACGGGTTTAAAGATCTCATCATCCGCGCCTTGAAAAACGGCAAAGCCGTCGTAACCGCCGACAAAGCCGTGTTGGCAAAATACGGAAAAGAGATCTGGGAGGCGGTGGCGAAGTACCGAGGAGAGCTTCGGTTCGAGGCCTGCGTTGCGGGCGGCGTGCCGATTATTCGCTCGCTCAGGGAGAGTTTTGCCGCCGAGGAGCCGGAGGCGATCTACGGCATCGTCAACGGCACCTGCAACTATATTCTCTCGGAGATGGGCCGGAACGGGAAGTCCTACGAGGCCGCGCTCCGCGAAGCGCAGCAGCGCGGGTACGCGGAGGCCAATCCGAGCGCCGACACCGGCGGCCGGGATGCCGAGGCCAAGCTCATCCTGCTCGCCGCGGTGGCTTTCGGCCTGCACTTGAAGCCCGGCCAGTTATGGCGCAACGGCATCGAAGAGATTCACGCGCTGGACTTTTTGTATGCCGCGCAAAAGGGCCGCAGCACGATCAAGCAACTGGTCATGGCCCGGCGCGAAAACCGCTCCGTGGAGACCTATATCTCTCCGGTCCTCGTCCCGGAGGGCCACGTTCTCGCGGCAATCGACGGCGCCACCAACGCGGTCTTCTTCAAGGGAAAGAGGAGCGGCGAGGCGGCGCGCGACTGGAACTATCTCTTCGCCGGTCCGGGCGCCGGCGGCGGGCCGACCGCGGTCGCGATCCTGGGCGACGTCTGCGAATTAGCCCGCGGCCGGGGAGGAGCGCCTCGCGGGCCGTTGAATCTCTTCCGGTCCGGCTCGCCGGCCGTGCTGGCGAAAACAGAGCGGATACGCGGCAGCTTCTATGTGCGGCTCGTGGTGAAAGATCGCGCCGGAATCGTCGGCGATATCTGCCAGACGCTCGGCAAGGCCGGCATCAACGTCTCCGAGATCTGGCAACTCGATCACAGCCGCGAGGAGCGGGAAGCGCTCGCGCTGAGTTGCCGCATCAAGGAGAATCCGCAAACGATACTGCCGTTCGTCATCACGCTCGAGCGCGCCGCCGTCGGGCAGGTTAAGAAAGCGCTCAAGGTGATCGAGGGGCGCAGCTATATCCTTGCGAAGCCCCTGTGGTTTCCGATATGGAGAAATGAGTAGGGTGGAGCAGGTGAAGGCAAAAGAGCGCGACGCTGTAAAACCGGCAAAGAGCGCGGGGCCGCAAGCGTTGCCGCTCTGGCCGGGCGTGATCCGTTACTACTGGGACTTCCTGCCGGTGGAGCGGAAAGAGTGCATCGTCACGCTTCACGAGGGCAACACGCCGCTCCTCCGCTGCCGCAATCTGGAGCGCGCGGTCGATCCGGATTTGAGCCTCTACCTGAAGCTCGAAGGTTTGAATCCGACCTGCTCCTTCAAGGACCGTGGAATGACGGTCGCGATGAGCAAGGCGGTGGAGGACGGCAGCCGGGCGGTGATCTGCGCCTCGACGGGAAACACCTCCGCCTCCGCCGCGGCTTATGCCGCGAGGGCCGGCCTCAGGGCGTACGTCGTCGTGCCGCAGGGCAACATCTCGCTCGGGAAGTTGAGCCAGGCGATGATCCACGGCGCGAAGGTTATCGAGGTCGAGGGGAACTTCGACGTCGCGCTCAAACTGGTGCGCGAAGCGGCGCGGCAGTTTCCGATTACGCTCGTGAACTCGCTCAATCCGTACCGCATCGAAGGGCAGAAGACCGCCGCTTTCGAGATCTGCGACCACCTGGGCAAGGCGCCCGACTACCATTTTCTACCGGTTGGAAACGCTGGTAATATCACAGCTTACTGGAAGGGATATAAAGAATATCTTGATATCGGCAGGCTGTCATCGCTGCCCAAGATGATGGGTTTTCAAGCAGCCGGGGCGGCGCCGATCGTTTTGGGAAGGGTGATCGAGAAGCCCGAGACTATCGCGACGGCGATCAGGATCGGCAACCCGGCGAGTTGGCAAGGCGCCCTAGCCGCGCGCGACGAATCGGGCGGGGCGATCGAAAGCGTCACCGACGACGACATCCTCGCCGCTTATAAGCTGCTCGCCGACAGCGAAGGAATTTTGGCGGAGCCGGCCTCGGCGATTTCCGTCGCCGGCGTCATCAAGAAACAGAAAGAAGGAATTTTCCGTGCGGGAGACGTCGTCGTCTGCACGCTCACCGGCCACGGGCTGAAAGACCCGGACATAGCGATCCGGCAGTCGGCCCAGCCGATCCGCATACCGCCCGATCTCAACCGTCTGAAGGAATTCTTCGAGCGCGAATCCGTCCGATGAAGTACGTGATCTTGCAAGGCGACGGGATGGCGGACTATCCGCTTGAAAGTCTCGGCGGGAAGACGCCGCTCGAAGCCGCGGCCACGCCCAACATGGACTGGCTCGCCTCGCGCGGCCTGTTCGGCCTCGCCTACACGATCCCGGAAGGTTTTCCTCCCGGCAGCGACGTCGGCAACATGAGCATCCTCGGCTACGATCCCGCGCTCTACCACACCGGCCGCGCGCCGTTGGAAGCGGCGAGCGTCGGCATCCCGCTCGGGCCGGACGATATCTGCTTCCGCTGCAATCTGGTGACGCTTCGAAACGAAGGCGGCCCCGTTATCATGGAGGATTTCACCGCCGGCCATATATCGAGCGAAGAGGGGGCGGAAATCATTCGCGACCTGCACGCCGCGCTCGGCGGCGACGGCGGCGGCATCGAATTTCATCCTGGCGTCAGCTATCGGAATCTGATGGTCTGGCGCGGTGGAAAAGAGGAGATGCAAACGACGCCGCCGCACGACATCACCGACCAGGAGACGGCGAGTCATATGCCGGCCGGAGCGGGCGCGGATGTTTTGCTGAATCTCATGCGTCGCTCGCAGGAGTTGCTCGCGCGGCATGCCGTCAACCGCAGGCGCGAGAGCAGTGGAAAAAGAAAGGCGACCTCGATCTGGCTCTGGGGGCAGGGCAAGGCGCCCGCGCTGCCGTCTTTGAACGAGCGGTTCGGCATCAGCGGCAGCGTGATCTCGGCGGTCGATATTATCAACGGCTTGGGCGTTTATGCCGGCCTGGAACGGATTCAAGTTCCCGGCGCGACGGGATATTTCGACACCAACTACCAGGGCAAAGGCGAGTACGGCCTCCGAGCGCTCGAACGGAAGGATTTGATTTTCATTCACGTCGAAGCGCCCGACGAAGCCGGCCACATGGGGAACGTCGAAGAAAAAGTCAAAGCGATAGAAAACCTCGACGCAAAGGTCGTCGGGACGGTGCTCGCGGGCCTCAGCGGGCGGCGGGACTGGAGGTTACTGCTGCTGCCGGACCATCCGACGCCGTGCGTCTTGAAAACCCACGTCCCCGACCCTGTGCCGTTTGTGCTCTACGGCTCGGACCGGCCAAGCGCGTCGTCAGATTACGGCTTCAACGAGAGCGACGCAAAACGCAGCGGCGTGGTGGTGAAAAAAGCTTTCAAGTTGATCGAATCGCTCATAGGAGGAACACAACCGTGGATCGAAACCTCGCCTTAGAAGTGGTTCGCGTGACCGAAGCGGCGGCGCTGTCGTCGGCCAGGCTCATGGGCCGGGGAGATGAGAAGGCGGCGGACCAGGCGGCGGTGGACGCGATGCGCCAAGCCTTTAACGGCGTCGCCATCGATGGGACGGTGGTGATCGGGGAAGGGGAGAGGGACGAAGCGCCGATGCTCTACATCGGCGAAAAAGTCGGCGCCGGAGGTCCCGAAGTGGATATCGCCCTCGATCCCTTGGAGGGGACCACGATCTGCGCCAACGGCGGGCCGAACGCGTTGTCGGTCATCGCCATCGCCGAAAAAGGCAAGTTCCTTCACTGTCCCGACACCTACATGGACAAGATCGCCGTCGGACCGGCGGGGAAAGGCGTGGTCGACCTCGACAAAAGCCCGACGGAAAATCTCAAGGCGCTGGCCAAGGCGAAGGGACAGCGGGTCGAAGATCTGACGGTGATCATTCTCTATCGGCCGCGCCACGAGGCGCTGATCAAGGAAGTCAGGCAGTCGGGCGCGCGCATCAGGCTGATCAGCGACGGCGACGTTTCGGCGGCCATCGCGACCACCAAGCCGGAAACGGGGATCGACCTGCTGCTGGGCATCGGCGGCGCGCCCGAGGGAGTGTTGGCCGCCGCCGCGTTGCGCTGCGTCGGCGGCGACATGCAGGGACGGCTAAAGCCGCGCAACCCGCAGGAGATCGAGCGCGCCCAGGCGATGGGGATCAAAGATATCGAAAAGAAATATTCCATCGAAGAGCTGGCCGGCGGCGAGGTCGTGTTCGCGGCGACGGGCGTGACGGACGGCGACTATCTCAAGGGAATTCACTTCATCCCCGGCGGCGCAATCTCGCAATCGGTCGTGATGCGCTCGAAAACGCGCACTGTCCGCTTCATCGACACCAGCCACTACTTCGCCTACAAGCCAAAATACTAGCAGGCTGCTGAAAAAGACTCCAAGGAGGAACATCGAGATGGCGGGAAAGAAGAAAATTCGAATTTATTACCGGGCGCCAAGTCACGTGCCGCTCTGGAAAGTCATGGAGGAGTGCGGTTTTCTGGCCGAGCACGGCCTGGAGATGGATATGGGCTCGCTGGAAGGCCAGCGCAAGCGCGCCGCCGAGGGGTTGAAGTCGGGCGAGTTGGATATCGTCTCGGGAAACCATCACAACCTCTACGCGCGATGCGCGCTCAACGGCGATCCCTACGTGCATGTCGCCCAGAGCAATAATTCGTGGCGCGAGAATTTCCTCGTCATGGGGAAAGGCGTCAACGGTCTCGCGGACCTCAAGGGCAAGCGCGTCGTGATGGACGACTACGACGGCCATACGGGCCTCAACGTCTGGCTCTATCTGCACCAGCACGGCTTGCGGGAAGGGCGAGAGGTGGAATTGGTCAACGGCCCGAAGAAGGGGTTGGAGCGGGCGAAGGAGGTCATGGCCGGCAACTATGACGCCACCTTTATCCGGTCGGTGGATCACTTGCGCGCGCGGAAGCTCGGCGCGCGCATGATTGAGCTGCCGACCATGCCGATGATCGAAGGGGTGACGCTGACGACCACGAAGACCTACGTCGAAAGCCATCAGGAAGAGGTCCGCGCTCTCATCAAGGCGTTGGTTGACGGGATCCACTATTTCAAAACGCGGAAGCCGGAGACGCTGGCGATTATCAAAAAACATTGCCAGGCGCTTTTAAAGATGGAGAGTGACGAGGAGTGGAAATGCTTCTACGACAGTCAGGCGGGGTCGCTGGAGCCGAAGCCATACCCGTCCGTCGAGGCGGTCCAGAACGTCTTCGCCCTCGCGCTCAAAAGAGACCCCCAGATCGAGAAGTTCAACCCGCTGACGCTCTGGGATCTCCGCTACGTGCGCGAGATCGACGATAGCGGGTATATCGATAAGCTGTACCAGTAACCAGCAGCCCTCCGGAGGGAACGAACATGAGACCAGAGCGCGATTCGTTAGTCGGTGTCGGAATTTTCTTGGCGATCGTGGGCGTCAGCCTTTTACAGCCGCCGGCCGTTACAGCGAACCCCTATCTGGCCAAGCCGGGCGAAGCGCCGGTCAACGTGCGCGTGGCCACCTGCGCGGTGTCGGGAGGATTCATTCATCTCTACGCCGCGCTCGATAACAAGCTGTTCGAGAAATACGGCCTCCGGGTCAACCATATCTATATCCGTGGAAGCAGCATCTCCCTGGCCGCGATCGCGACCGACGAGGTCCAATTCCTTTACTGCGCAGCGGACGCGACGATTCCGGGGATGGCCACCGGTATCGAAGCCAAATTGATCGGCGCGCCGCTGGTGGGACTTCCGTACGTTCTGCTCACGCGAAAAGACATCAAGCGGCCTGAGGATCTCAAAGGGAAGGGCATCGGCGTCACGCGGCCCGGCGACTTGAGCTTCCGCCTCACGCGGGCCATGCTGAAAAAGTTCAACCTCACCGAAGACGAGGTGAAGATTCGCCCCATCGGCGGAAGCCAGTCGGAGCGCTACAACGCTATGGTTCAAGACATTATCCAAGCCATCCTCGTCACGCCGCCTCTGGAAGTCCGCGGAAAAAGAGACGGGTTCAATATGATCTACCGGCTCGAAGAGTTGAACTTGCCCTTCATCTATAGCTCTCTCCACACCAACTCAAAGACGCTCCAGGCCCGGCCGGTGTTGGTGCAGCGGTTTGTCGCGGCGATGGCCGAGGCGGTGCAGTTCGTGGAAAAGAATCCGGACAAGGCGAAGGCGGCCGTGGGGAACGCCCTCAAGCAGAAAGACCAGGAAGTGCTGCAATCTTCCTACGACGCCTACGCCAAGACGATCGTGAACCGGCGCCTGGTTGTGCCCGCTTCCCAGGTGGCGGATGCGGTGGAGGTGGCGCGCCAGACCGAGACCAACATCCGCCGCAAGCCGGCGGAGATTTTCGACAACCGCTTCGCCGAGGATCTCGAGAAAAGCGGCTTTCTGAAAGAGCTCTGGGGCGGAAAGATTCCGTAAAGAAAAGTCATATAAGCGTCTCGCAAAAGTTGCGCTGCATTAGCGGGCCTGCGCCGGGTACATAGAGTCCATCCGGACGCTCCTTGTTTAACGCAGCGAATACCTTCTCGAAACTGTCCGCAGCTCGTACCTCCCAAGACCGAGCGGTGGGTTTGACAGAACCGAGCTGTCTGTATAAAATTTGATTTAAGCACGTTGGGCAATTTATCGGGGTTATCCATGGCAAAATCCATCAAAGCTCTCTACGAAAATGGGGTCTTTAAACCGCTCGCGAAAGTTCGACTTAAGAATAGGCAAAGAGTGGAGCTGACCGTGGTGGAGAACGAGAGGTCGTCAAAACGGATCGCCAAGTCGACGGCGAACCGCCGGCCAATTGTAAACGGGGGAGAAGTAACGTCTCACCCGGCCTACCGGATCGTCGGGCTGTTCAAAAGCGGGACTCATGATCTGTCCACAAATCACGACGCCTACCTCTACCGATAAAGAAGCGGCGTTTGAAGGTTTTCCTGGACACGGGCGCATTCCTTGCGCTGGCTGACGAAGACGACCGCTATCATCCCGCCGCAAAATCGACCTACGCCGACCTGCTCCGATCAAAGGCTCGCCTTTTAACATCCGATTTTGTCCTCTCCGAGACCTATACCCTGATCCGCTTCAAAGTCGGTCACCATGCCGCCGTCGAATTCATGAAGCGTCTTGATCAGACCGGGATCAAAGTGCTGCGCGTCAGCGAAGCGATTGAACAAACGGCCAAAGCAATTTTTGTGAGATACGACGACAAAGACTTCAGCTTTGTCGATTGCGCCAGCTTTGCTTTGATCGATCATCACCAACTCGACCATGCTTTTGCCTTCGACGATCACTTCCGCCGGTATCATTTCAAAAGAAACGTCGTCGTTTTGCCTGCTGAGTCCAGTTGATCTGAAGTCGGCGATCCAAAATTCTTTTCTGTCGGCTCACCCCTTACGTCTAACGTTTCACGTCTTGTTTCATTTGATCACCTTATCCGCCCTCACCAGCACGTTCGGTGGAATCGTGAGACCAATCTGCTTCGCCGCCTTCAGATTGATGACGAACTCGAACTTCATGGGTTGCTCGACGGGGAGATCGGCGGGCTTGGCGCCTTTTAGAATCTTATCGACGTAGACCGCAGCGCGCCTGAAACTGTCAGCATCGATGGTTGAATAGGACATGAGGCCACCGGCCTCTACATACTCGCTATCCTCGCACATTAACGGCAGTCGGTTCTTTATGGCAAGGTCCACAATCCGCTTTGAGAAACGATTGAGCAGGGGATTCCTAATCGTAATGAGCGCGCTCGCGCGTCCTTTGACCGCAGCTTGAAACACGCCTTCCAAATCGGGGTTCTGAGCGCGTACCTCGAGGGATTGAAGTTGTATCTTTAGAGCGCGCGCCGCGGCCTCATACTCTTTAAAGGCAATGGCCGGACCTGGTGCGTCAATGTCCCGAAGAGCTCCGACGCGCGATATCGCCGGCACGATCTCCTTAAGCAATTCCAGCCTTTTCCCGCTCAAGTCTCGGCTAAGCGTGGCGAGCCCGGTGATATTCCCCCCTGGGCGCGCCAGGCTTTCGACTAAACCAATCGCAACGGGATCCACAAAGCTCACCATCACAATGGGAATCGTTTTGGTTGCGTCCCTGGCTGCCCGGGTTCCGGGCAAAAATGTGGTGACAAGAACATCCACCTTGCTTTGGATGAGTTCGGCTACAAGGCCGGGGGAACGGTCGAGATTTCCCTCAATGTAACGATACTCAACAATAATGTTTTTTCCCTCTACGTACCCGAGATCTCGCAAGCCTTGCCGGAATGCCTCGACCCGAGGCCCGGGGTTGGAGGGATCGCCGGCGCCGGACAAGAATCCCACCCGCGGGACTTTTTTTGTCTGCTGCGCCTCGGCGATCGCTCCAGCAGCAACCAGTGCCACTGCCATGAGGATTGATGACAGACCAGCCTTGTTCATTTCTTATACCCCGTTGTTGCCGTGGTGTATCACGCTAGGGAAGTAAAGAAAAGATGAACCTGACAGGATTGGATTGAACGACGCGTCAATGTGATTGGCCGCGTGATTCGATAGCGGGAGAATTCAATTCAATGAGAGGATTAACATCGAGGCTGAGTTGTGCGACGCGAGGAGCGTCAAACTCCAGCCGTTGGTGAGACATCGTTTCAGCTTACGTGACGAAGCGGCTCAAGCCGAGCGATTGTTGCGGCTTTCTTACTCCGCAAGGCATGCCACAGCTCCCAATCCTGCTGCAATCCAAGCCAAAAGTCTGCCGACATCCCTAGGACGTGCGCCAGTCGCAGCGCTGTTTCGGACGTGACACCGCGCTTGCCTCGGATAATTTCATTTAAGCGGGGAAAGGATATCCCCAGGCGCACCGCAAAGGCGGACTGGCTGATTCCGAGGGGCTTGAGAAACTCTTCGAGCAGCATCTCCCCGGGATGCGTCGGGGGCCTCTTGGTAGGCAGCCGCCGCGCCACAGGAAACAGTGACGATTTGCCACGTTGTGGACGCCGCTCAGTGGTAGTCCGCGATTTCGACTTGATCCGCATATCCATTCTCCCAGTGAAAGCACACGCGATACTGCTCATTGATTCGAATACTGTGTTGGCCGACTCGATTCCCCCATAGCCGCTCAAGCCGATTTCCAGGCGGAACCGCAAGCTCCAGAAGGTCGCGCACGCGGTTGAGTTGGTCAAGCTTGCGCCGAGCGCTCGGCCATAGGGATTTCGGACACGTCCTGCGCGCCGCTCGCGTATCGGCGCCATTGAATATATCCTCGGTTCCACGATCACCGAAGGAACGTATTACAAATCACATTATAACGGCCTCCATAATAATTTGCCAGTTGCTAAAAGCGTGCCTCACGTATAGTAGCCGCGTTCAGAGCGGGGCTTTGGCGTACTCCGCCAAAAGACTCTCGACTGAGTCGAAGTCGGCGAGCGTTCGCAGGCACGCGTAGGTCGGGAAGATCATCGGCAGCTTCTGCTGCGCGTAGAGTTGCATGGCGCGCTCCGGGGTCGCCCAAAGCCCATGAGCGACCTCCTCGGAGGTTTCCAGCGGGACTTGATCGGGCGGCAGGGTGGCAACAAAGAATCTTGTGTCGAAGCGGGCTGAAAACTCTGCCGGCGTCTGCCAGTGAGAAAAGTAGACCAGCCGTTTGACGTCGCAGTAAAGCTCTTCAGACTCGAGCAGCTCGTGGAAAGCCAGCCTTCCGTCGATCAACCCCGCGCGCTTTTGTAACAGCGCATCCTTGCGCCGGTGATCTCGCAGCATGAGAGGCTCTCCCGACTCGGTCGCCGCGAGCAGCACGCCCACTTCCTCGAAAAGCTCGCGAATGGCGGCAACCCAATATCCCAGCGCGAGGGCCGGTTTCAGATGGGCGCCGAGAAGTTTCTGCGCCTGTTGCCGCGAGAGGCCTGCGCAGCGCTTGAGGCTCCGCTCCGACAAATCATCCTTAGTTAGCGTGCCGCCGGGAAAGACATACGCGCCGCCCAGAACATCCATCCGGTCGGGGCGGCGGGTGAGAAACACCTCGAGGCCGTCGGCTTCGCCGGAGCGCAGCAAGATCACGGTGGCGGCGCTCCTGGGGCCCGACGGCGTGCTCATAAGGGCGCCGGCGCCTCGATCGGTTGGTAGCCTCCCTGACACGGAGCGGTCGACGAATGGTAAAACTGAAATTGCCCGCCGGCGGAATCTTGAAAAACAATGCTGGACGAAACCGTGCCGTAGTCCTCGCCGTGGACGCAGATCGCGTCCCGTGGATCGTGGGAACCGGCCGGCAGATCGTGATTTCCGAGAATCCGTTGTAGATAGTCTACGGAAGAGAGGCGCGCCTTGGCGCCGCCACGCTTTTCCCCGACTCCGGTCGGCGCGAGCCGTTGTCGAAGCGGGCCGCTCGCGGCTGAAAAAAGCTCTCTCGCATGGCTCAGCTTTTCCGGCGTGGCCCCGCAGAACGAGCTATTGCCGAAGACGTGAACCCCGGCGTCCAGGGCGTGGTGCGTGATCGTCCTGCCCGAGTTGTAGGCGACAAAAGCGGTTCTGACGCTCGCGACCAGGAGAAGAAACGGCTGGTAGTTCAGCGCGTGCTCGCGCTTCAATCCCTCGTAGGCCTGGAACGCGCTCTCTGCGCGGAGCATCTGCAGGCAGAGGAGCCCTCTCGACCGGGGGACATGCTTTGTCATCGGTCCCGCCGCCCTGCGGTTTAGCACGGCGGCGATCAGCCCTCGCTCATTGACTCCCAGCCAGGTGCCCCCGGCGACGAGGTCTTTTCCGCCGAAAATGAGAGGCTTCTCGTCGAGCCTCTGCGGCGAAGCCGAGGCGCGCGAAAAGCGCTCATCGCGATTGGCCGCGACGACGAGCGGGTAATCCGGGATGACCCGGTAGTAGAACGCCAGCGTGCACATATTACGGATTTACCGAACCGCGGCGTTTTGTGCAACGGTGCCGAGACGGCAACATTGTTCAGCCTTTTCGTTTATGCTACGCTCGAAATCGTTCGACGGAGGGCCGATGTTTCAATCCGTGGATGAAGTCATCAACCGCCTGGCAGGGGAGAACTACATCTGTAACCGAGAGGTCGCGACCGTGGTGTACCTCGCTGCGGCGATGCGCAAGCCGATCCTGGTCGAGGGTCCGGCGGGCGTCGGCAAAACGGAGCTGGGAAAAGTTTTGTCGACGGCGCTCAAGCTGGAGCTGATTCGGTTGCAGTGCTACGAGGGGCTGGACGAGGCGAAGGCGCTTTACGAATGGGAATACGCCAAACAGCTCCTTTACACTCAGATTCTCAAAGACAAAATCGGCGAGATCCTCAAGGGCGCGCAGAGCCTCCAGGCGGCAGTGGATTCCATCTCGCAGCAGGACGACGTCTTCTTTTCCGACCGCTTTCTTTTGGCGAGGCCGCTGCTGCGCGCGATCCTCGCGCCCCAACCGACGGTGCTGTTGATCGACGAGGTGGATAAGTCGGATACCGAGTTCGAGGCGTTTCTGCTCGAAGTGCTGAGCGATTTTCAAGTGAGCGTGCCGGAGCTGGGGACGCTTAAGGCCAAGCATCTCCCGCTGGTCGTGCTCACCAGCAACAACAGCCGGGAGATGTCCGACGCGCTCAAGCGGCGCTGTCTCCATCTCTATCTCGATTTTCCCGACCCGAAGCGGGAGTTGGAGATCATCCGGCTCAAAGTCCCCGAGGCCGACGCGAACCTTTCAGCCGAAGTGGTTCAGCTCCTACATCGCCTGCGGAAGCTCGATCTCAAAAAGCGGCCGAGCATCAGCGAAGCCCTCGATTGGATCAAGGCGTTGACCCTCCTCAACATCAAAAATCTCGACGACCGTCTGGTCGCGGAGACGATGTCGACGCTGATGAAGTACGAGGCGGACATCCGCAAGGCCCAGGAAGAGCTGGCGGAATATCTTCGCGTGCGCAAGGCGAAGGACCAAAGCGGGGCGGCGGAGAGCGATAAAGACTTGCTTCATTAAGTCGCCCAATGCAAAATGAAAATTGCAAATTTTAAAAGTCAAAATGAAAGTCGAAACAGCCTCCTTTTTTTACTTTGATTTTTGCAGTCGAAGGTAGTCCATTATGCTTGAGCGAATACTCGAATTTTCGCGGATGCTCAGACAGAACGGCGTGCGCGTTTCGGTGTCCGAGAACATGGACGCCGTCCGTGCCTTGGAGCTGTTGGGCATCGCCGACCGCACGCTCTTCAAAAGCGCCCTGCGCGCCTCGCTGGTCAAGCGTTCCATAGACGTCGAGCCTTTCAACCGTCTATTCGATCTCTATTTTCTCGGACAGGGACAAAGCCCGCGCGCCACGGAGCAAGAGCTGATGGCTGAGCTCGGTCTCACCCCGGAGCAGTTTGAGAAGATGCTCGAACAGATCCGGGAATTTCTCCGCCGGATGGACGGGGAAGTCTCTCCATTGACCCGCGCCCTGCTGGCCGGGGAGCTGGCCCAGGTTGAGCGAATGATGTTCGAAGCCGCGGAAGGGGAGTTGGGCGAGATGACCCAATGGGCGCGCGGCACGGGCTTCATCGATCAGATCGCGGCCCGCTTCATGCTCGCCTCGATCCGCGAAGAGATCGAAAAGTTTAAGATGGCGCTGGCGCGCGCGGGCGCGGAGCCCCGGATCCCCTGGATCAGCGAAAAGATTTCCGAATACGCCGAACAGCGGCTCCGGGAGCTGATGCGGCTGGCGCAACGGCTCCTCCAGCGGGAGATGCAAAAGAAAGAGGCCGCGGTCCCCGGCCGGCGGCGGAGCGACGATCTCTCGCAGAAGAGCTTCGCCTACTATACGGAGGAGGATATCCGGCGGATGAGCGAGGTCGTCACCCGGCTGGCGCGCCGCTTTAAAAACCTGCTCTCCCTCAGGCGGCGCCGGGCGCGGCGGGGGAGACTGGCGGTCAGCGCGACGTTCCGCAAAAATTTGCAATACGGCGGCGTCCCGTTCCGCATTCAGCTCGAACGGCGGCGGAAGGAAAAACCGCAGGTCGTCGTCCTGTGCGATATCTCCGACTCGGTATTGAACGCGTCGCGCTTCATGCTGCAATTCGTCTATTCCATCCAGGATCTCTACACGAAGGTGCGAAGCTTCGTCTTCGTGAGCGATATCGGCGAGGTGACGCGCCTGTTCGAGGAGCACGAGCTGCGCCAGGCGGTCGAAATGGCGCTGCGCGGGGACGTGATCGACGTCTATTCCCATTCGAACTTCGGCCGTGCCTTCGAGTTGTTCCATCGCAACTACATCTCGGCGGTGACCGGCAAAACCACCTTCGTCATTATCGGCGACGGAAGAAACAACTACAACCGCGCCAACGAGTGGGTCGTCCGCGAGATCCGGCAAAAAGCCAAGCAGCTCATCTGGCTCAATCCCGAGAGCCGCCTCACCTGGGGTTACGGCGACAGCGAGATGCCGCGCTACGCGCAATACTGCGACTTGGTGGAGGAGTGCCGGAACATCGAGCAGCTCTACAAGGTGATCGACCGGATTGCGGCATGAAGAAGCTCTACATCCAAACCTACGGCTGCCAGATGAACCAGTACGACTCCGAGCGCATCGCCCGGCTCCTGGGCCGGGAGGGTTACGCGGCGGCGGCGCGAGCGGAGGAGGCCGATCTGATCCTGCTCAACACGTGCAGCGTGCGCGACAAGGCGGAGCAGAAGGTCTATAGCGCGCTCGGCCGCTGGCGCGAGCTGAAGGAGAACAAGCCGGGATTGATCATCGCCGTCGGCGGCTGCGTCGCCCAGCAGGAAGGCGAGGCGCTGCTGCGCCGCGCTCCCTATGTCGATCTCGTCGTCGGCACGCAGAACATCCATAAGCTCGGCGAGATGGTCCGCGAGGTCGAGACGCTGCACAGACGCCCGGCCGAGCTGGCGTTCTATCGCGACCCTTCGTACATGGAGGATGGAGAGGGAGCGCCGCGCGTTCAGGGAGCGATGGCTTATGTCACCATCATGCAAGGGTGCAACAAGGTCTGTAGCTTCTGCATCGTGCCCTACGTGCGCGGCCGGGAGCTCAGCCGGCCAAGCGGGAAAATCCTGGCTGAGATCGGACAACTTGTCCGAGACGGCGTCAAGGAGATCATGCTGCTGGGCCAAAACGTAAACTCCTATGGAAAAACAGCCGCCGGAGACTTGAGCTTTCCGGAGCTGCTGCGCAGGATCAATGTCATCGAAGGGCTGGAGCGCATTCGCTTCACGACCTCGCACCCGGAGGATCTCTCGCCGGAGCTGATCGAGGCCTACGCGACTTTGGAAAAGCTCTGCGAACATCTGCATCTGCCCGTCCAATCGGGCTCGGACAGCGTCCTGACGCGCATGCGCAGGGGATACACGCGCGAAAAATATCTGGAGAAAATCCGCCGCTTGCGCGAGCGCTGCCCGAAGGTGAGCCTCACGACGGATATTATCGTGGGATTTCCCGGAGAGACCGACGAAGAATTCGCCGCCACCCTGGAAATCCTGGAGCGGGTAGAGTATGATGAAATCTACGCGTTTAGCTATTCGCCGCGCCCGCATACGTTGGCCGGCAAGCTGTACCTCGACGACGTGCCGGAGGAAGTGAAAAAGCGGCGTCTCGAGCGCGTGCTCAACCGGCAGGGTGAGATTTCGCTAAGGCGGAACAGAAAAAAGATCGGGGAGATCGAGGAGATTTTGATCGAAGGGCCGGCTAAGTTACGGGACGGGCAGATCATGGGCCGGACGAGAAGCCACAAGATCGTGAATGCGGCGGGCTCGGAAGCCCTGGCGGGAAAGCTGGCGGCCGTGCGCATTACCGCCGCGTCGCCGAACTCGCTCCTCGGAGAGTTGGCCGCAGCGCAGTAAAAAGGGGGTAGCATGCCGAAGAAGGACGACTCGATTCAGATGGCCGTCGGGGGTCTGACCCTGGATCCCGTGACCAAAACTCCGATCGTGATCCTCAAGGACACGGACAATAAGTTGAACCTTCCGATCTGGATCGGCCTCTTAGAGGCCACTGCGATGGCCACGGAGCTTGAAGGAATCAAGATGGCGCGGCCGATGACCCATGATTTGCTCCGGAGTATTCTCGGCGAAGTGGGCGGCTCGATCGATTCCGTGGAAATCACCGAGCTCAAGGAGAATACCTATTACGCTCTGATTTATCTCAAGGTCGGCGGGAGAGAGTTGGCGATCGACTCGCGCCCGAGCGACGCGATCGCGCTGGCGCTCAGGACGAAGAGTCCGATCTATGTCGCCAAGGAGGTGCTCGAGGCTTCGAGCATTCTGCAACAAAGCGAGGAAGGAAAAGAGTCGAACGTCGCTAACGTTTCCAATGTCTCCAAGGAGAAGTGGGGCGAGATCCTGGAGAAGATGACCCCCGACGACTTCAAGTACAAGATGTAAGACCGCTTCAGACAGTTTCACCGCTACACACCTCAAGAGATGAATGGCCGCGCAACCTCATAGAAGAATCACCCGAAAGCAGATACGCCGGCCGGATCGCTTCATCGTGCTGGTCCGCCAGGCCCTCGATTTTGTCAAGAAGCACAAGACACCGTGTATGGCGGCGCTTGGGGCGGCGGCCGTCGTCGTTGTGGGAATAGGCACCTGGAGCGTTTATAGCGCGCGGCAACATCGTCTTGCCGCGGCGGAATACTCCCGCGCCATCGATCTCTTTCACCAGCGCAAGTACAACGAGGCGCTCGAAGGTCTCGCGCGCGTCGCGATCTATCGATCGACGATCTACGCAACGCTCGGCCGCCTGTACCAGGCGCACGCGTATACCGGACAGAAGGAGACTACGAAAGCCGCGGAGACGCTCCGGCAGGTCGCTGACGGCGGGCGGGGCGAGCCGATGCTGATTCAGATTGCCCACATCTCTCTCGCTCACGCCCAGGAGGAGATGCGCCAGTGGCAGGAAGCCGCTCAGAGCTACGCGGCGGCGGAAAAACTCGCCGGGCCGTTCAAAGCCGATGCGAGTCTCGGGCGCGCCCGCGCGGCGGCGCTGGCCGGCAGCCTGCCGGAAGCGCTTGCCGCCTATCGACTTTTCCTAACCGAGAACCCCGACTCGGAAAGAAGGGGAGAGGTCGCGTTGCGGATTCAGGAGTTGGAGAGCAAGGTTTCGCCGGAGGCGAAAGCGGCGAAATAGAGCTTCATTTGTTCGCGGCTCTTGCGTGATCCGCCACCTGGGTCCGAAGCGCGCCGAGGAGTTTCTCGGTGATTTGCTTGAGCTTGTCCACGGAGAGTTGATCCCCTTTATCGGCCTGAAGCAGCCTCCTCACCGTTTCGCCGACACGTCGCCTCGAGAACTCAAAGCCCAATCCGTCGCGAAATAGTCTCTCGTACTTTCTTGTTCTTCGTTCAGCGCTCGGCGGCGGCTGCGGGACCTGCTGGTCGGAGTACGTTTCGGACACGGCCCGATGGTAAAACTCCTCGGAGAGGAGACCCTCCAGCTCAAATCCGCCGTCGCCGGGAAGAGCGTCGGACAACAAGGTAATCTTGCTCTTCGGCACACCGGCCCGTTCGAGACCCTGAACCAGCCCGCGTCCCGAACCGTCGGCGTCGAGATAGACGACATAAGGAAGTTTGGCGCGCTCATAGAAGAGGGGCAACCGTTCCTTGGATTCGGAAACGCTCCCATTAATCACTATTTTCTCGACGAGTCCCGGCTGGGTCGCCGCAAACGCGCCCTCCAGAAGAGGTTTGTTCGCGGCGCCGTCCACGAGGATGCTGAGCTCGTTGAACATCAGGCTGGTGACGAGGCTGGCAGCGACCGCGGAGCGCACGGGCTCAGCCAGGTCGAAGGTGAAGCCGGAGTTGATGCGCAGCTTTCGGACTTTGGTTCCCTGACCGCTTCCCATCAACTCGATCTCGCGCACTTGCTCCAGGTCGTAGGGGTCGATCATCGCCGGCGAATGGGTGATGTAGATGATCTGGGTATTCCAGGGAAGCTTTTCCGCGAGGAACCTTTTGATGTCCCGCTGGCCGTCGGCATGGAGCTCGAAGCCCGGATTGTCCAGCAGCACGATGGTGGGCCGTGGAGCGCTGACGGCGCTCAGCAGCGTGCTGTAAAAGGACAGATACCACTGAAAGCCGTCGCTCCGTTCCGAAGGAGGAATCCGCCAGGTGTAATTTTCATCGGTGATGGAGACCGTAAGCTTGTCCCTTTCGAACTGGAAATGCACTTCGTAACTTTCCTGCGTCCAATACTCGTTGATGCCGCCCGAAATATAGTTCTTATAGTGGTCCTCGGCGACGTGCCGCCGGTCGGCGTCGGCGGTGCTTGCAAGCTCGGCGATGCGCTGGATCGACAGCCCCGTAGCCTTGCAGAGGTTGGCCATGCCCCGCGATGTCTTTTCGGGGTCCTTTATGAAGTCGGCGAGATTGACTTCGTTGGGTATCTTATCCAACGACGTGGTGTGGTAGGCGAATCGCGGCAACAATTCGAAGAATACCCCCACCGGATCGCGGCTCAGGATCGTCTTGATAGAGTTGATCGTGGCGCGAATATCCTGGCCGAACAGCGCGATGTCGTTCTGGATCGGCTGATCCTGGCCGGGGACCGCCATGAGGGCCACCGAGACGGTGTTTACAAGATTGTCGAGCTGCGCGGCGTCGTTGAAGTCGGCTCGCTTGAAAGCGTCGAGCTGCGCGTCCGCTTGAGCCTTGTGTATTTTAAAGGAAGGCTGCCGGGCCGCGTGCACTCCCAGTTTCGCGCTAAGGCTCTCGCCCTCGAGCATCAGCGCCCCGACTTCCTTTGAAATATTGGGCAGCGCGAATTCGAGTTTGGTTTCGACTCCGGCGGCGGAGACCGCGCTGTATGAATAGTGGCCGTCAAAGTATCTCGTGACCCTGAATAGATCGACGAACGCCGCGTCCGGGACGATATCCTTGAGCCGGTTCTTATCCGCGCCGTCCGGCGACAACCAGAGAGTAATGACGGGAATCTCAGATTTCGGACGCTCCTCGAGCTTCGTGGCCAAGTGGTTCGGCAAGTCGCTCGGCACATAGCTGTAGCTCGGATCGAACGAGGCCAGCGCCTTAAGAAACGTCGTCTTGCCTTGCTCGTTTCGCCCGACCAGCACCGTAAGGCGTTCCTCCAGGTCGGTATCGCGAACATCCACGATCGACCGGAAGGTCGAGATGCTGACTTTCTTGAGCTTCATGTTGGTATAACTATCGTTCAGCGAATCAGCCATGTCAACTGCGGGGACGGTGCCCGGCGGAGGCTTGGGGATGCGTGCTGTGGTTCGGGGCCGATCTACCTAATGTCCGATAAGATATATTATGTCAACTTTGCTTTGAAAGTCTGACATAATATGCGGGGAGAAATCCACCATCCCCCCCGCCTGCTGCGCACGGACAGGACCTACTCCCCGCGACTATCTCACGCCCGCCTGGGGGTCCCTCGGAGGACCAATGCGCGGGACGAGGAGACACAAGCGTACCTCCGGATGGCCGCTCATCTGCTAGGGACAGCGCAGCACCGACGTATCGCATTGCGCCGGAGAACGATCTCCAAGGCGGGATCACGAAGTTGTGCTTTTTTAGAAATACCGCCAGAGCCACCATTTTTCGAAGGCAACCTTGGCCCAGTAGATGGCCTTCGATGGACCCCAGGTGCGGGCTTCGGTGGCGCCGAACGGCGGCCAGCCGCGTGGATAGATGGTTCTGTTCGCCGCGGCGCGCCCGGCGCCGTAGGCGAGCAGTCATATGGTGTGGAGTTGGAGCGGGACCGGCTCTCCCCTGCCGGTGATCTTTACCGCCAGGTTGTGCGCCACGACATCGGCTTCCTGGTGGGCGACGCCGCCGGCCTTCGAGGCCGGCATGTCGGCGCAGTCGCCGATGGCGTAAACATTCTCCCATTTTGTTTCGAGTGTGTCGTAGTCCACACGCACTCCGGTTTCGGTGTCCGCCAACCCGCAGTCGATCAACGCCTTGGCCGGGCGGTGCGGCGGGACCATGAAGAGCAAATCGTAGTTGAGCTTGTAGTTGTAGAGACCGTTGACCGTCTTTTTCGCGGGATCGATCGATTGCACGGCGAAGTCGTAATGAATCTTTATACCACGCCGCTTGCTTTCCGCGTCCATCCAGACGAGCGGATCGCGCGCTTCGCCGGCGGGCTCCGGATCGCGAGTGAAAAATTCAATGCTCACCCGGTCGCGGATGCCGCGCCGCTTAAAATAATTGTCGATCATCCACTGCGCCTCATACGGCGCCGGCGGGCAGCGGTACGGCCCGAGCGGCACTCCGACCACCACGCGCCCGCCGTTGAACGACTCCAACGCGCTCCGCACTCTCAGAGCGGCGTCCATCTCCCAGGCGTGATGGGCGGCTTCGGCGAAGCCGGGCACAAGCTCCGGCGCGGTTTGTAGCCCGAGCGAGACGATCAGATAGTCGTAAGGTAGATTTCCCCCGCCGAGCGAGACCTGTTGCCCCGCGGGGTCAATGCCGAGAACTTCGTCCTGCAGGACTTTGACATTGCGCTTCTCCAGCCTTTTGAGCTTTCGCGTAATTTGCTCCGGCCGCCGTTCGCCGACCATCATGAAGAGAAACGCCGGCATAAAAACATGGTCGGGACGCCGGTCAACGAGCATGACGTTGTGCCGGGCCCCAAGCTCAAGCCCCAGCTTGGTGGCCGCGACGACTCCCCCGCTTCCGCCGCCAAGGACGACAATTCTTTTTCGACTGTTAGGCATCAGAGAAGCGATCAGCTATCAGCCAAGCACTCATTGTTAACCGTCTTCCTTCTCTCCAACCGTGCTGCCTGCTACTCGCTGCCCACTGCCAGCCTCCTTTGCCCTCAGCGCCAGCCCACGCAGATTTCTCAGCCGCTGCTCGCGATGCATCTGTTGCTCCGCCGCCCCGTCCTTGGTGAGCTCGCGTCCAAAGCCGGAGGTCGAGCGAAGCAGCCGCAGCAAGAGCGCGTCCGAGAACGACTTTAACTCTTCCAGGATCCCGCGGCGAAAGACCGGAAGAAAAAGCAGGCCGGCGAACCCGAATATTAACAAAACGATAACGCTCGAAAACATGGCAATCTCGTTCTATGAAAAGGGCGATCGCCCGAAGCGAACGCGCGCTAGCGAAGGAAAGTGTCTTCCTGGCGAAGCGCCTCAGCGGCCTCCATCAGCGAGCGTTCCGTCGGCGCGCCCTCGCCCAGGAGCCCTACTTGCCGCAGGAATTGGCCGATCTGCGCATGGTCGCGCGGGCTGACCGGCGCATAAGGTCGCGACGGCTCGCCGATGTCCACGCCAAAGTGTTTCATCGCCGACTTCATCACTGGCGGCAAGCCATAGGCGGCCCATTTGCCGGGGAAAAGCGCGAAGCAACGCTGCCAGTATCTGGCGCGTTCGATATTTCCCTCGCGAAAAGCGCGAACCACCTGCGCGCCGATGCGGGTGCCGGGCGGCGGCATGGTCGCGCCCGAGCCGCCCATCATCAGAGTCGCCAGGAGCGGCTGCATGGTGGTGAAATAGTGTCCCCTGCCGCCGAGATCGATCTGCTCGATGAGACGCGATATTTTGGTGATGTCGCGCGAACTCTCTTTGAAGTATCGGATGTTGTTGATCTCGCTGATCTTGACGAAGGCGTCTTGCGGCGGGTCGGCGCCGGGACCCGGATTGTGGTAGCAAACCACCGGCAGAGGACTGGCGGAGGCGACCTGGGTGTAGAACTCCATCAACTCCGCAATCGTCGGCTGGCCTCCCCACGGGCGCAGCGGCATCAACACCTGAATCAAGTCGCCGCCGATTTTCGCGCCGTATTCCGCCAGCTCGAGCACTTCACGCGGCGCGGGGCTGGAAGCGCCGAGGATGACCGGCTTGCGTTTGCCCACCATCTCCGTGCCGATGCGCAAAAGCTCTTTACGCTCCTCGCGCGACAGCATCGTATACTCCGCCGCCTCGACCGCGGCAATTGAAACCGCGTCGCAGTCGGCGACGAGGAAGTCGATCTCGCGCTTGAGCGCCTCGTAGCTCACCCGGTCGTCTTCGCCGAACGGCGTAAGACAGGCGCCGATGATTCCCTTGATGGGTTGATTGAGCGGCATGAGCTAGTTCAGAATCTCGGCGACGATCCTGGCGTGGCCGGCGTCGCTTCCCTTCACCTTGAGAGGGAGAGCGAGAATACGGCTTTTTCTTCCGACCACTTTTCCCAGGTTGGTCACGTTCTCGGCGATCAGCACGCCGTTGCCGAGCAGCTCTTTATGCACGGGAAAATCGAACCCTTTGGGCCTGAGCGGCGTCGGCAGATCGACGGTGATGCAGTCGATGCCGAAAAGCTTGACGCCCTTCTTGACGATCCACTCCGCCGCGTCCACCGAGAGATAAGGATGGAGGTTATAATCCGCGCTTTCGAATTTCTCGTCCCAGCCCGTGTGCAGCATCAGGATGTCCCCGCGATTGACCGCCACGCCGGAACGCTCCAGATCGCTTGCCGTGACCTGTTCTCCGCCGTTTTTCTTGACTGAAAGGACCGCGCCGGGGCCGATGAAAGCGTCCAACGGCAGCTCGTCTATCGACTTTCCGTTCGGGATGATATGGATCGGGGCGTCGACGTGCGTTCCCGCGTGGCACGGAAGCGCGACTTCGGTCACGTTCAGCGGATGGCCTTTTTCCAGACTAAAGAACTTCTTTACATGTACGTCCGGAAGTGCTGGAATTTTCGGCATTCCATCATAGATTGTCCGCGACAGATCGATCATCTCCATAGAGCTGCCTCCGCTCACTTTCCGTTGCCCCAGGCGGCGTACATGGGGTCGCGGTCGACAAAGGCCCGCTTGATTCCGTCATACGCCAGCCAGAATTGATCCAGCGTCTTCTGCACGGCGGCGCGCACCTGGTTCTGCTGCACGTCGGCGAGCGCATAGCGCTCGACCGCGAGCGGGCCGACCTTCATGTGCTCCTCGTCCACGCCCATGTGGAGCGTCCAGTAACGGATATCCTCGGCGTCGCGCGAGAAGCCGTAGTGCCTGGTGAGGCCGTTGACGATCCGCGTCATCCGCTCGCTGGCGGTCCCTTCGAGACAGAATCCCTGGCTCGCGTACAGTTCGAGCCAGCTTCTCTGGTACATCAGCAACTCGCGCCAATCGACGAAGGCCGAGGTCTCCGGCAGCGGCTCGACCGCATCCAACTCCTCCCGCGTTTTGTAGCCGCAGGCGAGGGCGAAGCGAATGTACAATGCTTTGTGGCTGTCGGTGCCGGTAATCTCCCCCGTCCCCTCCTCCACGACGTTATCGATCCACATTCTCTCGAGTTCGGGGTCCTCCGGGCAGCGGCCGAGCATCGCCGCGATCGGCTTGGGAAACGGCTTGGGAAAAAAGAGATAGAACTGTCCGACAAAACCCTTCAACTGCTCGCGATCGAGCTCTCCCCTCTCGATCATGCCGACCACCGGATGATCTTTGGAATGTTTCTTCCGCACCATTCCCTGGATCTCTTTGACAAACTCTTTTCCTGAAAGAGGCATAACTTCCTCCTGGACCGATTACGATTTGAAGCCGATTGAGAACATCCGCTCCAAATCGTGGCGCGAATAGACTTGAAAGGCGATGAGAGTTTCCGATTTTTCGATTCCCTCTACCTTGCGGATGCCTTTGGTCACGACGCCGGCCAACCGGTCGTTGTCCTTGACGCGAACGATGACGGCGAGATCGTAGCGGCCGGCAACGGAGAAGACTTCGGTCACTCCGTCGATATCGGCGACGCTTTCCGCAACCGCGTCGACTTTATCCCTCTGGACGTTCAACAGCACAATCGCCGTGATCATCTTCGCCCCTCCTTAACTGCCTGCTTGCCCCCGGCGGGACTCGAACCCGCCGCGCCCTTTCCTTTATCACGCGAGCCGGCAAAATCAACGACTTTTTCTTGCTTGGAATTTGAGGAGCTTTCACGCAAACTCAGACGGCGGAGAGATTGCCCCTGAAGCGTTTTGACCGCCGCAAGGCTTGCTTCGACGAGCAGGTCAAGTTTCGCCGGCTTTTGGAAGAGTTCTCCCGCTTACGTGAGAAACGGCTCTCCGCCCCCTCCTCCGGTCCAGTACCAGCGCCAGAAGGGGAAGAAGAAGCGCGCCGCCGGGCAGCGAAAAAACAATCAGAATACGGAGGCTCCTGGACAGCGTTTTCAGATACCGTTTGATCTCAGTCTTCTCGTCCTTGGTCCACGCCACCCTGGTGTTGCGCCGCTTCATCAGGAGCTGCATGAGCCCCCTCACAGCGAGAACTTCGCGTACAATCGCCGCCTTCGATTTGTCGAAAAATCTTTTCATGGCCGTATCACAATGAAATGGTTATCGGCAGTTCGTCGTCAGTGTTTACTTGTCCCATTGAGAGATGACCTGCGGCGGTAAGTGCGGCGGGCTAACCTGGATCTTCTAAAATGCCCCCGGCGGGACTCGAACCCACGGCCCCAGGATTAGGAATCCTGTGCTCTATCCATCTGAGCTACGGGGGCGTAACTTCCTAAGGTTCTATGCCGTTCACCGGAGCTTTTCAAGATTCGGCCTCTCGAATCTGACCAGCCTGGATTGTTCATTACACTCAGCGCTGTATTGTCCAATGGACCCCTCGCGCCCGCATTGACAAGGGTTTGCGCGTAAAGCTATAGTCGGCCTGCTCTTGGGAGGGACACGCTGATGAAGAAACCGGCTTGGCTCGTATTTCTTCTGAACCTCACCTGGTTTTTCTGTTACGGAATCGCGACCGCCGAAGTTGTGACGATCGGCATCTCGACCGTCGGTCTCTACGAGTTGCCGACGGAGATCGCGAAGCGAAAGGGCTTTTACCAGGCAGAGGGTCTCGATGTTCGAAAAGTTGTAATTCGGACTCCGCTCCACGTCGCGGCCCTGGTCGCGGGAGAGCTGGACTATTCCACCGTCACCGGCGTGATCTTGAACGCCACCATCCAGGGCATGCCTCTCAGGACGGTCATGGGCTGGTTCGACAAGCCGCTCCACGTCCTGATCGCGCGCCCCGGCATCACCAAGCTCGCCGATCTCAAAGGCAAAAAGCTCGCCGTGAGCACCTTCGGCTCGTTGCCCCACACGATGGTGAAAGAGGCGTTCGCCAGGGAGGGCATGAATGCCGATAAGGAGCTCACCGTGCTCGCCGTCGGCGGCTCGGGCGACCGGCTCGCCGCGTTGGCCGCCGGCGCGGTAGACGCGACTCCCCTCGACGTCGCCTATATTCAGAGGACCGATCAGCTTGGCTTCAATAATATTCTATATCTGGGGGACGTGGTCGATCTGCGCCTGGGCGGCTTTGCGGTCAGCGCCGACAAGATCAAACGCAATCCTGAGCAAATCACCCGCGTCATCCGGGCGACCTTGAAGGGCGTTCGCTTCGTCAAGAACAACAAGCCGGAGACGCTGGGCATCATGCGCGACTATCTCAAGATCAGCGGCGACTATGTGGAAAAGATCTACCAGTTCGCGCTCAGATCGCTCAACGAAAACGGATTGCTCGCCAAGGCCAGCCTCGACAACGAAATCCGCCTGGCGCGTGAGCAGCTCAAAGTCAAAGACGCCGTGACGGAGGAAAAAGTAGCGGACTGGCGCTTCATCAACGAGATCCTTGCCAAGCCGTAGCCCGGATTCCTCGGAAAGCGAGACCTCACGGCGCAAGTCTTCGGGCCGCAGCCCTCTCCCTCGCGCCCCTCGGCCTCGCAGGGAAAGCCGGCGCCCGATCGAAGGGCCCGCGCATCCGATACTGCCGGCGGGATTAAGCAGCGCCCGATTGCGCGGGCGCAGCGGGTGGCGGCTTTCCTCGTATTGATCCAGGCTGGCGTAGCGGTTCTTGACATTTCTGCCGTCAAGTCAATATAAGGTGAAGGGCTTGGTGAAACGAATCAACTTTGTTCGAGGGTGGATTAGACAAGCCGATATTTCCTGGGGGTGATTTATGGCCGGTAATGCGACGATCGAAGGCATTTTGATTCCGATGCCCACCGCTTTCAAAGAGGACGGCGCCATCGACGACGGCGGCACCGAGGCCCTGGTCGATTTTTACATCGGCGCCGGCGTGCAGGGCTTCTTCGCCCTCGGCACGCACGGGCAGGGAATGGTGATGGAGATCGACGAGCGAAAGCGCGTGGCGGAAAAAATCGTCCGGCACGCCGCCGGGAGAGTGCCGATCGTCATGCACATCGGCACGGCGAACACCTATTCCTCCATCGATCTTGCGCGCCATGCCGTCAGTCTCGGAGTGGACGCCGTGGCCGTGGTGCCGCCTTACTACTACCCCCACAACGACTGGGAGGTTTACGCCCATTACAAAGCGATCGCCCGGTCCGTCCCCGGCACGCCGCTCTTTATCTACGACAACACCGAGACAACCCACGTTCACATCACGCCGCCCAAGGTGCTGAAAATCCAGGAGGCGATCGCCCCTTCCTCGTTGGCCGGTATCAAGGTCTCGTTCCTGCCGTTCGATCAACTGCTGGGCTATGCGTTCAAACTGCCGCGCTCGATCGGCATCTTCCCCGGCTCGATCTTCTCCCTCTACGGCGCCTACTCGCTCGGCGTGCGCGGCGCGATCCATCCGCCGACGACTCCGTTCCCCGAGATTTGCGTCAAGATGTTCCTGGCGTTGAAGGCCGGCAAGACGGATGAGGCGAGGAAAGCCCACGACCAGCTTGCCGCCATTATGAACGTGGTGGGCCGCTACCTGCCGGAGCATGGGCGCGTGGTCTTCGGCGAGATCATGCGCATGCGCGGCCTGCCGGTGCGCCGCTTCCCGCGTTGGGCATGCGCGCCGTTCACCCCGCAGGAAAGGGAGAGCTTAAGAAACGAGCTGATCGAAGCCGGAGTCTCTCTGCCGCTTCCGTGATTTGAGACAAAGCAGCCGGGAGGAAACATGGCGGCGATCATAAACCTTGAATCGGGCCGGAAGCTCAGCGCCGACGAAGCGACGGCCTACACCGACCAGATCATCAAAGAGATGTATGCCCGGTGGCAGGAACGGATCTTTCAGGGCGCGTTCATGCGCGATCTCACCGCCGGCAAGCTCCCGGTCGAAACGATCCGGCTGTTCTGGAAGCACTGGTACAGCTATCCCGTCGAGATCAACAACTTTCATCTCATCATCTACCAGCGCCACCTGGGGTTTTTCTCGCGCCATCCGGAGCTGCTCGCCCCCTACGTCGGGAAGATCAGCGACGAGCTGGTGAATCCCAAGATCCCCGGCCACATCCAGGTGCTGATCGAGCAGGGGAAAACGTTCGGCGTCAGCCGCGACGAGATGGCGAATTGCGCGGTTTTTCCCGAATGCCGCGCGCTCACGGAGTTTGCCAGAGGGCTGGTTTACGAGGGGAGCTTTATCGAATGGTGGGCGCGCTCGCTGAACGAAGAGATGTTCGGCCACTGGGCGAGAGAGTGGCGCCAGGCTCTGTTGGGTCCGTACAAATTCAAAGACGCCGACCTGCACTATTTCCAGGTGCATGAAGAAGCCGATCTGGAAGAGCACGAAGACGGGCTGATGGCGCACGGCCAGGTCGCACGCATGATTTTTCAGACTCTTCTCCGGGACGGCCTTACCTGGACCAGGCCCGGATGGTCTCCCGAGTATTGCTGTCTCACCAACGCGGACTACGTGGCCATGTTTCACGACGGAATCTACAAACACGCAAAGGAAGACGGCCACGGCTGACCCTAAGAACGCGCAGTCCGAAGGGGCAAGCCGTGACGGGCGACGGCACCGACCGCGAAGGTTCTCTACACCAGCGCCCTATTGCCGTCGACCGGAAGGGCTTGCCCGTGAGGACGTTGAATAAGTTTGGGTTGGAGATTTCATGGCTTTTAACGATCTAAGAGAATTTATCAACGCGGCCCGCGCCATCGGCGACCTCAAGGAAATCCACGGCGCCCACTGGGACCTGGAAATCGGCGCGCTGACCGAAGTCTTCGTCTCACGCGAGCCTTCTCCCCTGCTCTTGTTCGATCAGATCCCCGGCTACCCTCCGTCGTATCGCGTCGCCTCCAACCTCATCAGCCATCCGCGGCGCGCCGCGCTGGTCTCCGGCATGCCGACGGACATCCCCAGGACGGAGATGGTCCGGCGCTGGAAGCAGATATTGAAAGAGTTGCAGCCCATTCCACCGCGTTTCGTGAGCACCGGCCCGCTGTATGAGAACGTTCGCAACGGAACGGCCATCGATATGAGGGCGTTTCCGGTGCCGAAATGGCACGAGCTTGACGGCGGCCGCTATCTCGGCACGGCTTGCTGCGTGATCACCGCCGATCCCGACGACGGCTGGGTGAACGTCGGGATTTACCGGGTGCAGCTTCACGATCGCGACCGGCTCGGCCTCTACATCTCGCCCGGCCACCACGCGCGGATCATTCGCGAAAAATACTGGGCCCGAGGCAAGAGCTGCCCGGTGGCTGTAACTTTCGGTCAGGAGCCGCTGCTCTGGCTCACAGCGGGACAGTCCGTCCCCTACGGCGTTTCCGAGTTCGACTACGCCGGCGGTTTGCGAAAATTGCCGGTGGACGTCGTTAAAGGCGAGCGAACCGGTCTGCCGATCCCCGCGACGGCGGAAATTGCGATAGAGGGGGAGGTGCCGCCGCCGCAGGAAGAGAACCGCGTGGAGGGGCCGTTCGGCGAATGGCCCGGCTACTACGCTCACGGCGCGCGCGAGGAGCCGGTCATACGGGTCCAGGCGCTTTACCACCGCAACGATCCGATTCTTGCGGGCGCGCCGCCGATGAAACCGCCGTCTTTGACCTTCGGCGTGCCGATCGGAGCGGCGGCGATTTGGAACTATCTCGACAAAGCGGACGTGCCTGACGTCCAGGGCGTCTGGGCCTTCGTGGGCGGCTCAGCTCCCGGCGGCGGCGCGCCGTTCATCGTCGTCTCGATCAAGCAGCGCTACCACGGCCACGCACAGCAGGCCGCGCTCGCCGCTCTGGCCTGCCGCGCCGGCAACTATCATGGCCGCTTCGTCGTCGTGGTCGATGAAGACATCGACCCGGCAGACCTGGGCGAAGTGATCTGGGCGCTCTCGACGCGTTGCGATCCCAAGACCGCGCTCACGGTGATCGACAACTGCTGGAGCACGCCGCTCGATGCCGCCATGCACCCGGATAAAAAAGACGCCGGAGACTTCACCAACAGCCGCGCTATCTTCAACGCCTGCCGGCCCTACGCCTGGAAAGACCGCTTTCCGCCCGTCAATGCCCTCAGCCCCGATATGCGGCGCAAGATTATGGAAAAGTGGAAGCGCGAATTCTAGGGCCAGCGTACAAACCCCCACCTTTGCCATTAGCCCGTAACCCCATCCGATCGCCTATAGCGAGTCCAACGTAACCGTAGCAGACGCACAGACCGGCGGCGCGCTGTCGTCCGAAGGTGCGAGTTGTGAAGGGCGACGGCACCGACCGTGAAGGTTCCCTACACCACCGCCCTATTGCCGTCGACCGGAACAGCTCGTACCTGAGGACAACGAACCGGAACTCATCAGCGCCTCAATCAAAAAGGCCACAGTTAGGTCAGCCTGCCCCCTTGCATTTTACTGTTGACTATTTATATACGAATCGTTTATATATCAACTAAATTACAGGTTTTAAAATCAGCTACTTAGGAGGATGCGATGCCGTTTAAAGACCTGCGGTCGTACATTAAGCGATTACACCAAGAAGGCGAGCTTCAGAAGATCAGTGAGGAAGTCCAGCCCGTCTATGAGGTCGGCGCGATCATCCGACGCTCCTACGACCTGCGCGCCCCCGCCCCATTTTTTTCCAACCTCAGAGGCTTTCCCGATGCGCGGATCTTCGGCGCGCCCATCGGCCTGAGCCGCGACAAAAACCGGACCTTCGCCCGCTTCGCCATTTCTATGGACATGGCCCCGGAATCGTCCCCGATGGATATCATGGAAGAATACCTGCGCCGCATCCAAAAACCGATCAAGCCGGTGATCGTCAAAGACGGGCCGTGCAAAGAGAACATCGTCGTCGGAAAGGAGGTGGACCTCCAGGCTTTTCCCTCTCCTGTCCTTCACCAAGGCGACGGCGGCCCCTACATCGGCACCTGGCACGCTAACATCACTAAAGATCCCGACACCGGCGTCCGCAACTGGGGCATGTATCGCCTCATGGTCCACGACCAGAACACCATGGGCGGCCTTTTTCTTCCAGCGCAGAATATCGGCATCCACTACTACACAAAGTACGAGCCGCGCGGCCGGCCGATGGAATTCGCCATCGCGCTCGGCACCGAGCCGGTCACGCCCTGGGTCGCCGGAACGCGCTTTCCTATCGATGTGTCCGAGGCCGACATTATCGGCGGTATCCGCGGGGAGCCGCTTGAGTTGATCAAGTGCGAGACGGTCGATCTTGAAGTGCCCGCGGCCTCGGAGATCGTGATTGAAGGCTTCATCCCGCCGCACGAGCGAAAGCTGGAAGGCCCTTTCGGCGAATATACCGGCTTCATGGCCGCGGACCGCGCGCCCCGCCCGGTTTACCATGTCACCGCCATCACGCATCGCAACCGGCCGATTCTCCCCGCCACCTGTATGGGCGTGCCGGTCGACGACTCAGCCGTTTCGCTTTCGTTGACCAAAGCGGCGAACATTCTCGGCGAACTCAGGCAACGTGGATTTCCCGTACGATCGGTCTATTGTCCTCCCGAGGCCGTCTCCCATTGGACGGTAGTTTCAACCAAAGTCCCCTACCCCGGCTACGCGCGCCACCTGGCGCACGCCATTTGGGGAACGGGATGGGGCCGCTCCGGCTGGTATCTGGTGATCGTGGAAGAAGACATCGATATCACCGACATGGGGCAGGTGCTGTGGGCGATCTCGACGGCGTGCCATCCCAAGCGCGGCATCGTCCAGGTGGACAACGTCCCGGCTCATCCGCTGCTGCCGTTTTTAAGCCCGGAAGAAAAGGCGAAGCATCTCGGCGCCTACGCGTTGTTCGATTGCACCTGGCCGCGGGAGTGGCCCAAAGAGGCGATGCCGGTCAAAGCCTCTTTCGACAATATCTGGCCCAAGGAAGTGCAGGACAAGGTGCTACGGAACTGGCAGGCCTACGGCTATAAAGACGGTTGTAATGAATGAGCGTCAAGAGACGGAGACGCTTTTATTTCGGAACGGAAACATATATGAAAATGTATCCGCCAACGGACGGCGAATCTTAGGGTAACTTAAAAAGATGAGCGCTTTGGAAAATCGAATCAAAGGACTCGTGCTCCAAACCGTCTACCTGGAGCCGTCGTCGTTCAACCGGGTACAGCCCGGAGACCTGACGAAAGAAGGCGGCCGGGTTTTCGTCAGCCAATTTTCCCACTTTACGCGGAACTTTCCGCGCTGGCTGGCCGCGGTCGCGGCCAACTGTGGTGTCGCGGATGTGCGGAAATTTCTCGCCGCCAATCTCTACGAAGAAGAGATCGGCTCTTCGGGGCAGGGATCGCACTACGATCTGCTCGTGCGGCAAGGCGAATCGCTGGGCTTGACTCGTGTTGAGATCGAGCATGCCGCGCCGCTTCCCTCCACACAGCTTGCCGTCAACGCGCTCGAAAGCATCTGCCGCAATCGCTCGTGGCTCGAAGGGCTCGCAGCGACGAGCGGCCTGGAATGCATCAACCACCCGGGCGTCCGCCGGCAAGCCGGCGTGATCATCATCAACGACGTCCGCGCCTGGCGCCACCTGGGGCTAAACGCCGAGCAGCTCCGCTCGCGAACCATCCACATGGAAGAGGACGAAAAGCACGTCGACACGGCGCTCGAAATTCTCCGCGCGCACGCCGCTACGGAAGAGTTGCAGCAGCGGGTGGTCGAAACCGCGCGCGACGCGCTGCTCGCCTTCAGAATGCTGCTCGAAGGAATCGGAAACGCGGCGTTTCCCGCAAACCGTTAGCCTTAGCTATTATACCGACGGGAGGAACCTCGACACAGCATTGTCCGAGGGGCAGGCCCTGAAGGACGACGGCACCGAGCGCGAAGGTTGCCCTAGGTAGAAAACTATTGCCGTCGGCCGGAAGGGCTTGCCCCTCGGACTGTGAATGGCCTAAGCTAGAAACCGCTCAAGATCAGCGGCGATTTACTTTACCGGCGGCATCTTGCAGGGAATTCCCCGCTTCTCGATCTCCGCCTCGAAGATCCGCCGAATCTCCGGATCCTCGTCCTCGTACTCGATCAGCGTGCCGCCCTCTTTCACGCTGATGAAGACCCCGCCGTCGCGCTTCTGCGCCGCGACGTAGAATCCCATCTTGTGCCGCTTGCTGCCGTAGCGCAGCGCGAGCTGCCGCGCCTTTTCGCCGCCGAGGTTGAAGTGCTGGTGGAACCATCCGTTGGGCGGGCCGAATGTCGTGCCGGGTTTCCAGTCCACGCGGATCACCTTATCGCCGTGGCCGCTCTCGTAAGGGTGAGTCCCCAGCTCGTTCGGCCACATGATCGAGTAGCCCTCGGACTTGAGAATGAGCAAGACCGCGCCGGAGCCGTGATAGTGGGCCTTGTGGTACATGCCGACCGGCCACTCGACCAGATGGCCCACGAGCGAATTTCCCGCGATCTCGAATCCGGTGAAGCCGCCGCCCTTTCCCTTGTATTCGTGCGCGTCGATGGACGCGCTTGCCACGTCGGCGATGAAGTTGGTATCCCAGTAGTTGCCCCGGCCAACGGTGTAGCGCTTGTTGCTGACCGCGAAGTAGTTCTCCTCGCCGTCGTATCGGTCCGTGAACTGATAGTTGCAGTTGAAAACGAAATCGGTGCTGTGAAACATGTCCAGGATCATCGGCGCGTTGGTCACCGCCGCCAGCAGCGCACGCTGTTTCCCGCCATTGATGTGGCGATACCAGCAGTTGAGCGGCGGAGCGAACAAACTTCCCGGACCCCATTCGAAGAACCGCTTCCCCTGCCCTTCTTGCCAGACTTCGGTCGACCCCAACCCCTCAACCACGTAAAAGACCATCTCGTAGAGATGCTTCTGGGGCTCGAGCGTCTTGCCGGAGGGGATCTCGAGCACCTCCATTCCGGTGGCCCCTTCCATTCCGCGCAGCTGCACGAAGGCGCCGCGCCCGCCTCTCCGTTTCCACGATCCCAGCGGAATGTCTGCAACGTCAACGCCGTATCCCTCGACGACCGGCACGCCTTCATTGCGGATCCATTCCTCATAATAGGTTCCCTTGGTTTCCAAATTCTCAGCCATCACACTTCCACCTTTCTCGAAAAAATTTCGTGACGCCCACGCTGCAGTCACACTTATAGACGCGAACGCTCTAAGTCAAGAGCGAACGGCGCGCGTGATTCGGCTTCGGATTATTACGGCGAGACGCGCCTTTACGGATACATGTATTCGATCGGCGGGGACTCGAATTCCGCTTCGACGCTGTTTACGCCCGAAACTTCCTTGGCGATCCGAACGATCTCCTGCTCCAACTCGGACTGCGCAAGGATGCCCGAGACATGCACGCGCCCGTGCTCGACGCGCACGCTGATCGTCAAATTACGCGTTCTGGGGGCGACAACCAAAGCGGCCTGCACTCTCGCGCTGACCGTGAGATCCTGGAAAGCCTGCTTGGACTCGGGGGTCTCCTGAAAATCTCTCTGTCGCGCGGCTTCGACGATGACGTGAGCCGCGGCTTCCAAGCTCATGTGCGCGACGTTGAGAACCATGTCGTAGCGGGACGCATCTCTCCAATCGGCGCCGAAAATCACCTGCAGCCGCCGCGTGCGCCCCTTATCGACCTGTTCGATGTAGTGCATGGCCGCATTCTCGCTCATTTTTTCCCGCGCCCGGACCTGCTCCACCCGGTAACTCATCGGCGCCGTGAGATAAACCTTGAGCACGTGACCGATGCCGGGGAACAACTCCTGGCCGGCATGGCCGTGATAGACGACATTGCCGCCCTGCGCCACTTCGCACATCGCCGCCTGCAACACGATGCGGTACAGACGCAGGCTCTCCTGCCATCGCTCCCACCAGTGCGGCGCGGTTTCCAGAACCTCGGTGAATTTGGCTTCGGGGATACCGTAGCGCCGGCTGGCTTCGATCAGCACCTCCCGGCTTACGGAGCGATAGCCCAGCGTTGCGGCGACCCGGTCCGCCAGCTCCGGACCGCCACTGAAAGCTCCACGGGTGATCGTGATAACAGGCATGGGTTTTCCCTCCCTAATCAGCAATCCTTAGAACGTCCACTCCGCGCGCCGCCACTATCCGGGCCTACCTTTAGCACAGGTCAAAACCTCAAACAATCGCCACCGGATCGCCCGTAACAATGAACGCATCCGACGATACCGTTGAAAACCGGATCGGGCGAGCTTGACTTTTCGTCGCGAATGGTTTCAGTAGATGGATGTCCGGGACATTGTCATGCAGAAGCCGCGCTTCACGACCGTTTTTCTCCTCGCACTCTGCCTCGCTTTGCTTCTCCCTGTCCCTTTGTGGTCCCAAACCAGGGTTCTGGTCTCCGCCCCGTCGAAGTCTCTGACCTGGTTTCCGGCGGCGCTGGCGAAGGAGAAGGGCTTTTACAAAGACGAAGCACTCGATGTCGATTTCGTCATCATGAATCCGCGCCTTGCGCTGCAGGCGGTCGTTGCGGGCGATGCCGCCTACACGACGGCGCTCGGCTCGACCATGCGGGCCGCCTTCAGAGGACTCCCCGTCCGCATCGTCCTGACGATATGCGAAAAGCCCCATTTTGCTTTGATCACCAAGCCTCAGATCACGTCCGTCGCGGGACTTAAGGGCAAACTGCTGGGAATTTCTTCATTCGGCGCGAGCAGTGACACGATGGCCCGCGCGGTGCTCAATCACCATAACTTGACGCCGAATCGGGACGTAAAGATTCTCGCGGTCGGCGGCGGCTTGAACCGCCTCGCCGCGCTTAAATCCGGCGCCATCGACGCGACGCTGATCGAAGCGCCGTACAATATTATGCTGGAACGAGAGGGCTATTCCCGACTGCTCTTTGTCGGCGATCTGATTCCGTCCCCGATCGCCGGCTTTGGCACTACGCTCGACCACATCCGCAAACAACCGGAGGAGATCCGCCGGATCGTACGCGCTACGCTGCGCGCTATCCAATACGCCAAAAGCAACCGCGATGAAGTCATTAAGTCGATCGCCAAGTGGACCGCCCTGCCCTCCTCCCTCGCGCAGGGGAGCTACGATCTCGCCAGGGAAACATGGACGGTAACGGGCATTCCGAAGGCCGAAGCGATCAACACGGCGATGGAAGAGATTAAGAATGAACTCAAGCTGGATCAAACACCCGACGCCTCGGGCGCTTTCGACTGGAGCTTCGTCAAACGATAGTCTTGAACGGAGGACAACTCGTGACGTCTTATTCGCTACTCGCTCTCGGCTTGATTGTGGCGACGCTCGTCGGACCCGCCGGCTCTCTCGCGCAAGGTCTGGAGAAAATAAGAATCGTTTACGCGAGCCGCGGGCTGCCCTTTCTCAGCGTCTTTGTCGCCAAGGAAAAAGGCTTCTACCTGAAACAGGGGCTCGACGTCGATCTTGTCCAGGTCGCGCCGCGACTGGCGATTACGGCCCTCGCGATAAATCAGGTGGACTATTCCATGAACATCGGCTCGACGATGCGCGCCGCCATGCGAGGCCTGCCGGTGCGCGCCGTCGCATCGAGCACGATCGCGCCGTTCTTCGCCCTGGTGAGCAAGGAAAAAAGCGTCCAGGACCTCAAGGGAAAATTGCTGGGAGTGACCGACCCCGGAGGAACGAACTACCAGGTCACCAAGCTGATCCTCTCCCACTACGGCTTGGTTCCCTTGAAGGACGTCCAACTGCTCACCATCGGCGAGGAAAAGATCATCCTCGAGGCGATGCTGGCGGGGCGAATCGCCGGCGGCGCGATCTCTCCGCCCTGGCCGTTCGAGGCCGAGCGGCAAGGGTTTAAAATTCTGGTCAAGGCGGCCGATATTCTGCAATTCCCGTTCGTCGGGCCGACCGCCCATCTGGACAAAATCAAGAATCAACGAGAGCAGGTCAAGCGGGTGATCCGCGCCGAAGTTGACGCGCTCAGGTTTATTCGAGAACGCCGGCAGGAGAGCATCGAGCTGATCGCCCGCATCTTCAAAATGGACCGCGACATCGCGCAGAAGTCCTACGATTTCACGGCGTCGTTCTTCAGCAAAGACGCCCGCATCAGCCCGGAGGCGGTCAAGCGGCTGATCGCCCTTGAAAAAGAAGCCGGCAACATCAAAGAAGACGTGGATGTTTCGCAGTTAGCGGATCTCTCCCTGGTCGACGAGGCGCTGCGTCAATCGCCCGGCCGGTGAAAGGTTGTAAGGAAATTCCTAGCACTTAGGTGGCTTCGGACGATCGTGACCGAGGTGTTTTACTTATAGCTCGGACGAGTGATACAATCTTCTCGTTAATGGAGGCCTACAGTCATGGTGACTATTACATTCCCCGACCGCGAAACCGAGAAGCGAGCGCTGGCATTTCTGGTCGGGCGGTTTTCCGGTCGCGTACTCCGCTCGGGAGAGCATTTGGTTCCCGAGGCGGCCCTAGAAGCTCTCGCCGACCAGAACATTCCGTTTACCGTCAAGGGAAAGACAACGTATGAGCAGCAAATGGCGGCGATTCGAGGTGCTTCTTCCTCTTCAGTTCAATGACGGGCGGGATGTGCCGGCGGAATGGCTCGCCGAGGCGGTCTTGGAAATCGTGGATCACTTTGGCGCGGCCAGTTACGAGACCCAGAAAGTTGAAGGCCACTGGCGCTACGGTGGCGTCCTTTACCGAGACGATTTGGTACGGGCTGTGGTTGACGTGCCCGACTCAGCCAACAATCGTCAGTGGATGAAACGGTTCAAGGACCGCTGGAAAACGCGGCTCGACCAACTTGAGCTTTGGATGGTGAGTTATCGCATCGAGGTTGAGTAGGACAGCCAAGCGCGAACATCGTCGGATTAGCGGACTTGTTGTTTGACTTGGGTCATCTTCCCAACTGCCCCCCTAAAGCCTTCAAATGTGTGCCAGGGAGGAGCGAAAACGTGCCAGCTAAAGAACTACTCTTCGGTGAGTTCGGCGTGTTTGGCGCTGAAGCCGAGAGTGAAGCTGGAGAGAAGGCTAGCCTTAAGGACGCGGAAGGTTGAAGAGTTCCTAAAAAGCCAAAGGCAGACTTGATAATCATCTAGCAGGCTTCTCCGAGAGGCACTAAGGTTGGCGATGAGCCAACCCCACAACTCAAAGGAGGAGACCAAGATGAAAATCTACGGAGCGATCGATCTGCACTCGACTAATAACGTGACGATGGTGATCGATGAACAAGATCGAGTGGTCTATCAGAAGCGTTTGCCCAACGATCTGCCATTGATCCTAAAGGAACTCTCGGTCTATCAATCCGAGCTTCAAGGCATGGTCGTGGAGTCCACCTACAACTGGTACTGGCTGGTCGATGGTTTGATGGAGCAAGGCTACAAAGTGCACTTGGCCAACACCGCAGCGATCCAACAGTACGAAGGACTAAAGTACACCGACGATCACAGCGATGCGCGCTGGCTGGCGCACATGCTGCGCTTGGGAGTGTTGCCCGAGGGACACATCTATCCCAGAGCCGAACGGCCCGTGCGCGATCTATTGCGCAAGAGAAGCCAGCTGGTGCGCCAGAGAACGACGAATCTGTTGAGCATCCAGAATCTGCTGACCCGCAACACCGGAGAGTCGCTGAGCGCCAACCGGGTCAAAGGACTCGATGTCCAACAGGTAGACGAGCTATTGCCCGACGGGGATCTCGCCCTGGCCGTCAAGGCTAACCTGTCGGTCATGTGCAGCGCCGATGAACAGACGGAGGTCCTGGAGCGAACCGTCACAGATAGAGTCAAGCTTAGACCTCAGTTCAGCTTTCTTAAGACGGTGCCGGGGATCGGGCAGATTCTCGCGCTCACCATCATGCTGGAGACCGGAGACATCGGGAGATTTGCCAGTGTGGGAAACTTCGCTTCGTACTGTCGCTGTGTCGGCAGTCAGAAGATCAGCAACGGCAAGAAAAAAGGCCAGGGCAACACCAAGAACGGCAATAAGTATCTGGCCTGGGCATTTGTCGAAGCGGCCCACTTCGCCATCCAGTTCAACTCCAAGATTAAGAGTTACGCTCAGAGAAAGAAGACAAAGACTAAGGGCGTGGTGGCCATCAAAGCGGTGGCGCACAAGCTGTGTCGGGCGTGTTACTACATCATGAGGG